>Ga0105148_100022_pt1 | contig 22988 bp, 20 predicted proteins | sample RS_199metaG_FD_91502 | JGI IMG/M metagenome (GOLD analysis project Ga0105148, IMG submission 91502) | Switchgrass associated microbial communities from Austin, Texas, USA, to study host-microbe interactions - RS_199 metaG | ecosystem: Host-associated > Plants > Roots > Rhizosphere | place: USA... | reverse complement strand
TCGGGCGTATCGAAGTCGGTCCCAAATACCGAAACCGCATCTCGCTTGCCCAGCGCCGCCTCTACCGCGACCTTGATCAGATGCGTCGCGCCTGCCGTCGATTGGCCCGTCCGTCCCGCCGGATCGGCCCCGGCCACGTTGAAATAACGCAGCGCGCAGAAATTCATCGCATGTGCCGCGCTGACGTCGCGCAGCATATATTCGGTCATCAGCTTCGACATGCCATAGGGATTGATCGGCCGCTGCGGCGTCGTTTCCTTGACCGGGCTTTCCTCTGGAATCCCATAGGTGGCGGCCGTCGATGAAAAGATGAAATGCGGCACGCCTTGCCGAACCACGCTTTCGATCAGGTCGCGCGTCTTGGCGCTGTTGTTATGATAATATTTCAGCGGATTTTCGACCGATTCCGGCACCACGACCGATCCGGCGAAGTGCATCACCGCCTTCACCCCATGGTCACGCAGCGCCTTTTGCACCAGCGGCTGGTCGGAAATATCGCCCTGCACAAAAGCCACATCGTCCGGCACCGCCCAGCGGAAACCTGTCACCAGATTGTCGATCACCACAACGCCGTAACCCGCGTCGCGCAGCGCCAGAACCGCATGGCTACCAATATAACCGGCTCCGCCCGTCACCAGAACCGTCGGCTTTTCGCTCATAAACAGGGCTTCCTCTGACAAGATGGCTGGGGGCCGCCCGAAAGGCAGCCCGTCAGCACGACTTGCCGGCAGACCTAACCCACTGAATCCATAATTCCCACCCCATTCATGCTGCGGCGCGAGATGAAACGGGCTCGTAAAAGGTCGTCCCGCTCGCCGCCATGTCCTGCAACTGCACCGTCGGCGCAAAGCGGTCGCCATGCCGTGCCGCCAGCCGCTCCAGCACTGCCACCACATGGCCGATGCCGACCGTGTCCATGTGGCTGAACGGTCCGCCGGTCCAAGGTGCAAAGCCCCAGCCGAAGATCGCGCCCAGGTCGCCATCCTCCACTGTTTCCAGCACGCCTTCCTCATAGCAGCGCGCGCATTCCACCAGTTGCCGGTAAAGCAGCCGCTCCTTCACTTCCTCGACATCAGGCTGCATCGCGGCACGGGGGAACATCTCCTCCAATCCCGGCCACAGATGCTTCTTGCCGCCTTCGGGATAGTCATACCATCCCTTGCCATTCTTGCGCCCCAGCCGCCCCAACTCCACCATCCGCGCCATCACCGCGTCGGACGGCTGCGCCACATAGGCCTCGCCCAGTTCTTTCTGTGCTGCCAGAACGATCTTGTGCCCCAGTTCGATGGACACCTCGTCGCCCACGGCCAGCGGCCCGACCGGCATGCCCAATTGCCGCCCGGCATTTTCGATGAGCGCCGGATTGATTCCCTCGGCCACCATCTCGACGCCTTCCTGCACATAGGTGGCAAAGCAGCGCGACGTATAGAAACCGCGAGAGTCATTGACGACGATCGGCGTCTTCTTGATCTGGCTAACGAAATCCAACGCCTTGGCGATCGCCGCCGGGCCGGTCGCCTTGCCCAGGATAATCTCCACCAGCGGCATCTTCTCGACGGGCGAGAAGAAATGAATGCCGATGAAATTTTCCGGCTTCGACCAGGCGCGCGCCAGTTTGGTGATCGGCAGGGTCGACGTGTTGGACCCGAATATCACATCGGGACCCAGCACCTCTTCGACCTTCTTGGTCACTTCAGCCTTGATCGCCATGTCCTCGAACACGGCCTCGATCACGAAATCGGCCCCGGCAAGCGCCGCGAAGTCCGTCGTCGGCGTCACCCGGCCAAGCGTCTCCGCCATTTTCTCAGGCGTCATGCCTTTGCCCAGCCGCTTCTTCAGCTGCTCTTCGACATGCGCCTTGCCCTTTTCGGCATAGGCAAGATCACGGTCGAACAGCGCGACCTCCATGCCCGCCTGCGCTGCGACCGTGGCGATCCCCGCGCCCATCATGCCCGCGCCCAGCATGGCCAGCTTTTTCGTCGGAGCCTTGGGCTGATCCTTGGGCCGCCGCGCGCCGCGCTCGGCCGCGTTCTTGTTTACGAACAGGCTGCGGATCATGTTCGCGGCCTGTGGGTCCGCCGCCACCTTGGCGAAATATTTGCTCTCGACCTGGATGGCCCGATCGAACGGCAGCATCGCCCCTTCATAGACCGCGGACAGCAGCGCAACCGGTGCGTTCATGTTCCGCTGCGTCTGCTTCAGCGTCATGGGCAGGGCGCCGACCATCGTCTGCACAAAGCCGGGGTTGAACTGGCCAGCGCCGCCGGGGAATTTGAACCCCTTGACGTCCCATGGCTGGCTGCTGGCGGAAGGATTGGCCTTCACCCATTCCTTCGCCTTCTGAATGGCGGTCCCCTGCGGCACCACCTCATCCACGACCTTCAGCATCGCCGCTTCGGCGGGGCGGAACAGCTTGCCCTGCAACATATACATCAGCGCCGCCTGCACGCCCATCAGGCGCGGCAAGCGCTGCGATCCGCCGCCGCCGGGAAACAGGCCGATCAATATCTCCGGCAGGCCGAGCTGCGTCTTGGGGCTGTCGCCCACCACCCGCCGATGACAGGCCAGCGCCAGTTCGAACCCGCCGCCGACACAAGTTCCCTCGATCGCACAGGCCACCGGCTTTCCGCATGTCTCCAGCCGCCGAAACAACTGATTAAGGACGAACACCTTGTCGAAAATCTCGGCCGGGGCAGGGCGCTTCCCCGCGCCGCTCACCAGCATCGACCCGAAATATTTAAGGTCCATGCCCGCCATGAAGCCGCTGTCCTTGCCCGACGCAATGACCGCGCCCTTGATCTCTTCTTCCGACGAAATCCGCGAGATCGCGGCGTCCAGATCGGCCAGGAATTCGGGCCCGATGACGTTCATCGACTGGCCCGGCACATCGATGGTCAGCGTGGCGATTCCGTCGCTGTCGATCTCGAAGTTGATGGTCTGCATATCCTGTCTCCCGGCTCCCACCTCCGTTCGCCCTGAGCCTGTCGAGGGGCGCTTGCGCCGGGCTTCGACAAGCTCGGCCCGAACGGAGTTTTGTTCTCTCAAACCCGCTCGATGATGATCCCGGTGCCCATGCCCGCGCCCACGCACAGGTTGATGAGCGCCGTGCCCTTGCCGGACCGCTCCAGCTCATCCAGCGCAGTCCCCAGCACCATCGCCCCTGTCGCGCCCAGCGGATGGCCCATGGCGATCGCGCCGCCATTGACGTTTATCTTGTCGTGGTCGAGGTCCATCGCCTGCATGTAGCGCAGCACCACGCTCGCAAAGGCCTCGTTCAGTTCCCACAGGTCGATGTCATGGCTGCTCATGCCCGCCCGGTTGAGCAGCTTGCCCGCGACGAACTCAGGTCCGGTCAGCATGATCAGAGGTTCGGACCCTATCGACGCCATCGCCTTGATCCGGGCGCGCGGCTTCAGGCCATATTTCTCGCCCATCTCCTTGTTGCCGACCAGCACCGCCGCCGCGCCATCGACGATGCCGGAGCTGTTCCCGGCATGATGGACATGGTTGACCCGCTCCAGCTCGGGATATTTCAGCAGCGCGACGGCATCGAAGCCCGGCATGTCCTCGCCCAGCGCAGCAAAGCTCGGCTTCAGTGCGGCGAGCGACTGCATCGTGGCATCTGGCCGCATATGTTCGTCATGGTCCAGCACGACTTGGCCGATCACATCGCGCACCGGCACGATCGACCGTGAGAACCGTCCCTCATCCCAAGCCGCCTTGGCCCGCCGCTGGCTTTCCACCGCATAGGCGTCCGCATCGTCGCGGCTGATCCCGAATTTGGTCGCGATCACATCGGCGCCGATGCCCTGTGGCGCGAAATAGGTCTTGTAGGCGACAGCAGGGTCCATCGCGATCGCGCCGCCGTCCGAAGACATCGGCACGCGGCTCATCGATTCGACCCCGCCGCCGATCGCCAGGCCCGCTTCACCGGAATAGATTTTAGCGGCCGCCATGTTCACCGCTTCTAGTCCCGATGCGCAGAAACGGTTGATCTGCACGCCCGGCACCGTCTGCGCATAATCGGCGTTCAGCACCGCAGCCCGCGCGATATCGCCGCCCTGTTCGCCGATGGGGGTGACGCAGCCCAGGATGACATCGTCCACATCCGCCGTATCGATATCATTGCGGTCCCGCACCGCCTGCAGCACCTGCGTCGCCAGCTGGACCGGCGTAATCTCGTGCAGCGACCCGTCGGGCTTGCCCCGCCCGCGCGGCGTCCGTACGGCGTCGTAGATAAAGGCTTCCATCGCTTCGTTATTCCTCTCCGCTGGGGCAGCGAATGTATTTACGTTTACGTAAAGTGCAAGCTTTTCCGAAAACGTGTTCTACTCGCCATTTCCTTCATGAATTCCGCTGCCTTGGAGCCATTGCCGCTCCACCGGGTTTGACGCTCAAGTCCAATTCGGGTTCAAGCATCATCCGTGTCAGAGGCTGATTCCCCTCCAGCGCCATCGCCTTTCGCCATCCCCATCTTCCGGGCGGTATGGTTCGCCAGCCTTGCGTCCAATTTCGGCGGCCTGATCCAGTCCGTCGGCGCGGCCTGGATGATGACCTCGCTCTCCGGCTCACCACAGTTGGTCGCTCTGGTTCCGGCCTCCACGACCCTCCCGATCATGCTACTCTCCCTCTGGGCGGGAGCGGTCGCCGACAATCTCGACCGACGGCTGGTCATGCTCGCCTGCCAGCTGTTCATGCTCATTGTATCCGCGCTCCTCGCCCTTTTTGCCTGGGCCGGACTGCTGACGCCCTGGTCGCTGCTGACCTTCACCTTCCTCGTTGGCTGCGCCACCGCGATCAACGGCCCGGCCTGGCAAGCGTCGGTGGGCGATATGGTTCCGCGATCCCAATTACCGAGCGCCGTCGCGCTCAACAGCATGGGCTTCAACCTGGCGCGCAGCGTCGGCCCGGCGCTGGGCGGCATCATCGTCGCGGCCGCTGGCGCCGCTGCAGCCTTCCTGACCAACGCCCTCAGCTATATCGGCCTCGCCTTCGTCCTGCTCCGCTGGCAGCCGGAACGCCCGCCCCAGCTTCTCCCACGCGAGCGGCTCGGCGTCGCGATGCGGGCAGGAGCGCGCTATGTCGCCATGTCGCCCAAGATCCAGCTGGTCTTGTTCCGGGGCGCGGCCTTCGGCATCGGCGCGAGCGCGGTGTCCGCTCTCATGCCCCTGGTCGCGCGAGACATATTGGGTGGCGGCGCTCTCACCTTCGGGCTGCTTAGCGGCGCGTTCGGGATCGGCGCAGTGCTGGGCGCGCTATCCTCGGGCAGGCTTCGGCGGCGCTTCAACATCGAAACCATCGTCCGTTCCGCCGCGCTGGCGCTGGCGGTCGGAACCGCGATCGCAGCTTCTACCGGATGGCTGGCCGTGGCGATCGCCGGGTTCCTGTTGTGTGGCGCAGGCTGGGTGATCGCGCTCTCGACCTTCAATGTGTCGGTCCAGATGTCCGCTCCCCGCTGGGTTCTGGCGCGAGCCGTCGCATTTTACCAGATGACGGCGTTCGGCGGCATGGCGCTCGGCGCATGGCTGTTTGGCTGGCTCGCCGAGCACCTGGGCGTCGTCACCTCGCTCCATGTTGCGGCAGGAGTGCAGCTTGCCGCCGCGTTGATCGGCGTCTTCCGCCCTCTGCCTCAGACTGGCGATGAAAATCTCGACCTGCTGAACCGCTGGCAGGAGCCCCAAACCGCCGTCCCAATCGAACCCCGCAGTGGTCCCGTGGTTGTCACGATCGAATATCGGATTCCGGCGGGCTCCATCGTCCCCTTCCTCGCAGCAATGAGCGAGAGGCGACGCATCCGGCGGCGCGACGGGGCGCATGGCTGGTCGCTGTTGCGCGACCTCGCCGACCCGGAATTGTGGATCGAGCGTTATCATGTTTCGACCTGGCTCGATTATGTCCGCCACAACAGCCGCCGCACTATGGCCGATACCGCTAATTCAGACGCTCTTGCGGCCCTGCACAGCGGACCGCATGCTCCGGTGGTTCACCGTATGCTCGAACGCCAGACCGGCTCGCTCCCCATCGGCCGGATGCCCGACGTACGCGAAATGGACGACCCGATGACCGATCCCACTCGATCGAGCTGACCGCTAATCTTCGGGCAGATCGTCCGGCGTATCGACATCCAGCAGCGCGCTGCCCATCGTCTCGATCTGCACGCCCCGGCTCAGCAGCGCCCGCGCGCCTTGATCCCCTCGCAATGTCAGCAGTTCCGGAAAATGCTTGCGCCCGATGAAGGCAGGCGGGGAGGAGGAAAAGCCGTCCGTGCTCGCCACTACCGACCGTACATCCTCCGCCGCCAGGCATATGCGGTTGTAATGCGACTGCGGAACATAAGGCATGTCGCCCAGGCAGATGAGAATGCCCCGGCATCGCTTGATCGGCATGACATGCTCTACTGCCAGGACGACGCTGCTCGCCAACCCCTCTTCGGGATGATCATTGACCAATATGTTGTAACCGCGCCGCTCAAGCCTACGGTGGATCTCCGGAGCCTGAGCGATCGGCCGCGCTACCGCCACCAGTTCGGCAAAGGCGAGCGAGGCGACTGCCTCCAGCGTGTGGGCGATCAGCGGCTTGCCACGCAGGTCCGCAACCAGCTTGTCTTCCTCGCCGAAGCGCGAAGACGTACCCGCGGCCAGCAGCACTGCGGCGATATGCTCGGTCCGCATGCGTCAGAATGCGTGCGGCTGAGGCGGGAAAGGCGACGGAAAGACCATGGATAGCGAACCGACTTCTTGTTGTTGCCGGTGATCTGCCAGCCATCCGGAATTCTGTCCATAACATGCACGAAGGAGACTGGCGTTCCGCTTGTAGAGCGGCCATATGCGCGCTGAACGAAAACAGACAGGAGTAGTGCCTTCCATGGACTATGATCCCGATGCCGAGGCTGTTGGCGAAGCGGTCAAGGAACCCGTGCCCGCGGATGTGTCAGAGGCCATCCGGACGCTGATCCGCTGGTCAGGCGACAATCCGGAACGCGAAGGTCTGCTGGAAACCCCCGAACGTGTCGCACGCGCCTGGCGCGAATACTGCCGCGGCTATACCGACGACCCGGCCTACCACCTGTCCCGCATCTTCCATGAAGTGGGCGGCTATGATGACATAGTGCTGCTGAAGGACATTCCCTTCCAGTCCCACTGCGAACATCATATGGCCCCGATCATCGGGCGCGCTCACATCGCCTATCTGCCCGGCAAATATGTCGTGGGCATATCGAAGCTGGCGCGCGTGCTGCATGGCTTCGCCAATCGCCTGCAGGTGCAGGAAAGGCTGACCGCCGAAGTCGCCAATTGCATCTGGGAGAATTTGAAGCCCCAAGGCGTCGCCGTGGTGATCGAAGCCACCCATGGCTGCATGACCGGGCGTGGGGTGCGCACCCCCAATGTTCTCATGAAGACCAGCCGCATGCTCGGCGTGTTCCGCGATGATGAGAAGAGTCGCGAGGAAGTGCTGAAGCTCATCGACTCGTGAGCAAAGGGGAAGCACCCGCTTATCGCCCCCTTGGCGGAGCGCGCGGGCGGACGGAAGGATCGTTGCCGCTGGCGAATAAGCGGCTGGCGCTCGTCACCGGCGGCCATCGGCGCCTGGGCGGCGTTATCGCCGCCGGCTTCGCGCGCGCGGGCTATTCGCTCGCCATCCACGGCAGTCACGATACGCGGCTCGACTCCGCGCTTGCGCTCGCCCTCGACGAAAGTGGGACGGAGTGGGACGGTTTCACCGCCGATTTTAGCGATCTGGAAAGCGCGGAAGAACTGGTTGCCAAGGTGGCCGAGCGTTTCGGCCGCCCGCCCGACATCCTGGTGAACAGCGCTGCGATTTTCGGCCAGGATCGCCTGGACAGCGTCACTGCCGACGACCTGATGCGTCATTATGCCGTCAACTGCGCTGCGCCTGCTCTCCTGACAAAGGCGTTCGCGACGATTCCCGCGGGAGTCGCGGACCGCTGCATCATCAATATCCTCGACCAGAGGATCGACCATCCGCATGCCGATCAGCTGGCCTATACGCTGTCAAAGGCCGCGCTGGCGGGGCTCACCCGGCTGTCCGCCTCAAGCCTTGCGCCTCATATCCGTGTCAATGCCGTGGCGCCCGGCCTTACCATCGCGACGCCCGACTATGACGAGGAGCAAATGGAAAAGCTGCAATCAGCGATGCCGCTGGGCCGGCTTCCACTGGCTGAGCAGATCGCCGACGCCGCCCTCTATCTCGCGCAAGCGAGCGCTGTTACAGGGCAGACGCTATATGTCGATGGCGGCGCGCATCTACGCAGCTATGACCGCGACTTCATGCATATGGGGCGGTGAGCGGCCGGCATGGTTTCTTATTCGTCAGTTCAAGGTTTTGGGGAGATGACGATGAGCTTTGAAACAATTCTGGTCGAGCAGCGCGAGGCGGTGACGCTAGTGACTCTGAACCGGCCGCAGGCGCTCAACGCGCTGAATACGCAGGTTTTGGCCGACCTGAGCGCCGCTTTTGCCGCCTATGATGCCGACCCGTCGCAACTCTGCCTTGTCCTGACGGGCAACGAAAAGGCGTTCGCTGCAGGCGCCGACATCAAGGAAATGGTGAACAAGGAAGCGGCCGACTTCTTCCTGGAAGATTTCTTTTCCGGCTGGCAGCGCGATGTGGTCGCGACACGTAAGCCGTGGATTGCCGCGGTCGCGGGTTTTGCCCTTGGCGGCGGGTGCGAACTGGCCATGATGGCGGACTTTATCATTGCCGCAGACACCGCCAAGTTCGGGCAGCCCGAGATCAAGCTTGGCGTCGCGCCGGGCATGGGCGGATCTCAGCGCCTGACCAAGGCGGTTGGCAAGGCAAAGGCGATGGAAATGTGCCTCAGCGGCCGGATGATGGGTGCTGAGGAAGCCGAACGTTCGGGCCTTGTGTCGCGCGTTGTTCCGGCTGCGGACCTGGTGGAGGATGCCCTCAAGACAGCTGCCGCCATCGCCGCCATGCCTCCCATGGCGACGATGGTGAACAAGGAAATGGTGAACCTCTCCTTCGAAACGGGGCTGGCCCAGGGGCTCGTGAGCGAACGGCGTCTGTTCCAACTGCTGACTGCAACCGAGGACCGGACCGAAGGTATGGCGGCCTTTGTCGAAAAGCGGCCCGGCGTATGGAAGGGCCGCTGAACAAGCGGTTCCCCGTACCATCCATTCGACCTGAAAAAATATCCACAGTTATCCACAGCTTTAGGCTGCGGTCGTGTTCATCTTGTCAGATTCCGCTTTGAGCGACTCGCTTTTGGTGAGACCATCGACCTATCGAAACGAACGACGAAACGGAGAAATCCGGATCTTCAAATCAAAGAGAAATCAATGATTTGACGGACGCTTCGATCATCAGGCGGATGTTGGAACCGAAAGGATCGAACAAAAGCCGGATGGTCTTCAATGGACGATGTCGGGTACGCGCGAAAGCGAACGTCGGGCATCGAAAGCTTGAAGACAGGCTGCGGGATATGGCTGAAAACGCCTGACGACCGGAGCCAACACGATGCGAAGCCTTTCAGGTGAAAGCATCGCGCGCCGAGTCCGATGATCGCATCCTGAACGGGAAGCGGATCCTGAGACACGACGGAAGTGGGGACCGGCAGCAATGCCGGCCCCCATTTTGCATCAAGGGCTCGGGAAATTACCTCATTTCTTCAGTCGAGCAACAGCCACACTGCTCCAGCAGAAGTCAGCCACAGGATGAAGACCAACGCGGCGCCCGCCCTGCTGGAAGGCCGCGCCGCCCGGCACCGGGCCTCCACCCGATATTCCTCCATCAGCGGCCGGGGAATGAGCCTGACGGCCAGGAAGATGCCGAAGGGCACGATAAGCAGATCATCAAGATAGCCGACGACGGGAATAAAATCCGGGATCAGGTCGATCGGACTGAGCGCATAAGCAGCGATGATCGCCGCGACCAGTTTCGCAAGAGCAGGGGTCCGGCTGTCGCGCGCTGCGATCCACAGGGCGAGAATATCGGCTTTCATGCCTTTCGCCCACGCCCGCAGCCTCTGCCAGATCATCCTCATGACCTTAGCCTAGGGCGTCGCGTCTGATATAGAAAGTCTGGTGCCGGCTGAGGGATTTGAACCCCCGACCTTCGGTTTACAAAACCGCTGCACTACCACTGTGCTAAGCCGGCATGTCCGTACGGACGGTGAAGCGCCTTACTATCAGATGACGCCGAACGTCCAGCCCTCCGTTGTAGCAATCTGCGGATTAAGCGGGGCGGGGGTCCATAGGCTCGGATGGGGTGCGCTGTTACGCAGCCAAGCCGCCGTAACGATCGCGTCCGCCCCATGATCGTCGGGCGGCAATCCTTCGTAGGGCGCAGAGCCGAGAGCAATCAGCGCATCATTCAGCGCGGCAAGATCGCGCATCTTCGTCCGCCCCTTTGGCCGTCCGGCCGCCCGGGCGGCGATGCTCGTATAGATTTCAACGACCAGCGAACCTGCGCGTCGCGGCGGATCGAAGGGCCAGACGGGCACATGGGGCCGGACATGATGCAGCAACCGCATACCCGCAAAGCTCGCCTTTGCCACCTGCGCCGCGCCGATCGCGTCATAGACGGTGGACGGCTTGCCGCCGCCACCCGCGTTATAATGCGCTTCGCACACCCGATTGTGCATATAGTCGGCCTTCACGCCATCCGCTTTGCCAAAGTAGAAATGCCGGCGGTGAGTGACATGCAGCAGGCTGGCCGCGCCGAGGTCAGGATCGTCGCAAACCCGATCGACATAGGCCCAAAAGTCCGGCCCATTTACCGGTGCTTCCTCGCCAGGCAGATAGGTATTTCGCGCGACAAATGGCGGAGCGAAGCTGAAATCGAACCCGAACAGCGTGGGCGCCTCCGCCGCAGCCGCAACCAACCACTCGGCAACCGCCGATCGCGACCAAAATCCGCCTTCGGGCGATTGGACAAGTCGCGGGACGCCTTCGCCCCGCTCGCACAGAGCAACTGCGATCCCTTTGTGCCGCACGCCCTTCGCGCCCGACCAATCGATCGCGGCATAACGTTCGAAGCGTGGAGTCACGAATCTTCGCGGCGCTCTGCCCGCAGCCGGTCCCAATAAGCCATGCGTTCGGCCACCCGCGCTTCGAACCCGCGATCGGTCGGCGCATAGAAGCTCTGCGGCTCCATCTCCTCAGGCCAATAATTGTCTCCCGAAAAACCCTCGGCGCTATCATGGTCGTATTGATAGCCTTTGCCATAGCCGATCGACTTCATGAGCCGGGTCGGGGCATTCAGGATATTCTTGGGCGGCACCAGCGATCCCGTGTCGCGGGCCGATTTCCACGCGGTCTTCATGGCCCCATAGGCGGCATTGGATTTGGGTGCGGTGGCGCAATAGAGGCATGCCTGAACGATCGCCAACTCGCCTTCCGGGCTGCCCAGAAAGTCATACGCATCCTTGGCCGCGAGGCATTGCACCAACGCTTGCGGATCGGCGAGGCCGATATCCTCGCTGGCGAAGCGGACCAGACGCCGCAGCACGTAAAGCGGCTGTTCCCCCGCTGTCAGCATCCGCGCCAGATAATAGAGAGCAGCCTGCGGATCGGAACCGCGCAGCGATTTATGTAGCGCAGAGATGAGGTTGTAGTGCCCTTCCCGATCCTTATCATAAACCGCCATGCGCCGGTGGAGCAGGGCGGAGAGCCCCGCCGGGTCCAGTGGTTCCGCCAGGTCGATCGAATAAAGCGTCTCGACTTGGTTCAGCAGGAAACGCCCGTCTCCATCCGCACTTGCGAGCAAGGCATCCCGCGCCGCTGCGGTGAGCGGTAGGGGCCGCCCGGTCAGCTCTTCCGCCCGGTTCAGCAGCAGGTCGAGAGCCGTAGCGTCGAGCCGGTGCAGGATCAGCACCTGCGCCCGCGACAGCAGCGCCGCGTTCAGTTCAAAGCTCGGATTTTCCGTCGTCGCGCCGACCAGCGTGACCGTTCCATCTTCGACAAAGGGAAGAAAGCTGTCCTGCTGCGCGCGATTGAACCGGTGGATCTCATCCACGAACAGCAGTGTCTTTCCGCCACGCCGGGCGTGATCCTTGGCTGCGGCGAAGACCTTCTTCAGATCGGCAACGCCTGAAAAAACTGCGGAGATCGGCTCGAAGCGCATGTCCACCGCGTCTGCCAGCAAGCGAGCGATGGTCGTCTTGCCCGTGCCGGGCGGTCCCCACAAGATGATCGAGGAAAGCCGCCCCGCCGCCACCATCCGCCCGATCGCGCCTTCCGGCCCGGTCAAATGATCCTGGCCCACAACATCGGACAGGGTGCGAGGGCGCAGCCGGTCGGCCAGCGGAGCATTTTCCGCAGGCTCGCCGGTCATCTCTGCGTCGGAAGCGAAAAGATCAGCCATCGACCCCGATATAGGTAAAGCAGCGCCGTTAAGGAACCGGGCTGGAGCGCAGCATGGCTCCTTGCGATCGCTGACGAATGACGCGGATATAGGTATCGACCAGCGCTTGGTTCACCTGATCCCAGCCATATCGCTCTGCCTCCGTCATGGCGGCTGCTCCAGCGCTGGCGCGCGCGTTTGGATCGTTGCAGTAAGCCGCAAGCGCGTCGGCGAAAGCACCGATTGCACCGGGGCGGATCAGCCGTCCCGTCGCGCCCTCGGTCACCAAGCTTTCGCTTCCCGTGGCCCGCGCTGCTACGGTGGGCAGCGCGCAGGCCATCGCCTCCAGCGTCACGTTGCCGAACGTCTCGGTGATCGATGGGTTGAACAGCATATCCATGCTGGCGACAGCACGGCCGAGGTCCGCGCCCTTCTGGAACCCCGTGAAGACCGCGTGTGGCAGGCGATTCTGGAACCATTCGCGCGCAGGACCTTCGCCCACGATCAGCACCTTATGCCGCACATTTCGCAACGATAATTGGTCGATTGTGTCGGAAAAGACGTCCAGCCCCTTTTCCATCACCAGGCGGCCGATAAAGCCAATCACCGGCTCGTCATCCTCGATGCCGAGCGACTGCCGCCATGCCAGCTCACGTCGGCCGGGATTGAAAATCTGCCGGTCTATGCCGCGCGTCCAGATGCCGACATCATAACTCATCCGCTGTTCGCGCAGCAGTTGCGCCATCGATTCGGATGGAGCGACGATCGCGTCGCATCGCCGATAGAAGCGGCGCAGCAGGGATTCGATCGCGGGCTCCAGAAACGCCAGTCCATAATAGCGCGGATATGTCTCGAACCGCGTGTGAACCGATGCAACGGCGGGCAATCCTCCGCTGCGGGCCCAGCTCACTGCCCGATGCCCGAGCGGATCGGGGCTGGAGACATGGACCAGATTGGGACGAAAGCGCTTCAGGTCCCGCCGCACAGCGCCCGACATGCGATAGGGGATGCGATATTCTCGGCGGCCTGGAACAGAGAAGGATGGCGCGCTGACAAGGTCGCCCGTCGGCTCGAATGCAGGGGTCGCGATGGTTGGTGAATAGACGCGTACAGCCGCGCCCTTGCTCAGCAGATAGCCTACGAAACGATTGAGCGCCTGATTGGCGCCATCGCGCACATAATTGTAATTGCCGCTAAAGAGCGCGACGCGAAGGCCAGTGACATCCATCCGCCGCCCCTTAACCCAGGCAAACAGAAAACCCAAGGGAACCGCAAGCGGCGACGGGTTTTTTGTCACTGCGAAAGTGGAAAGCGGTGACCATCAAGGCGCCGCGGGAGAGGAAGAAATGACCGACAGCTTCCGCAAGGGCATGCGGGTAAAGTGGAACTGGGGCCAGGGCATTGGCCGTGGCCGCGTGGCGGAAAGGTTCGACCGCCATGTCGAACGGACGATCGAAGGCGCACTGATCCGGCGCAACGGATCGGCCAGCAACCCCGCCTATCTCGTCCAGACCGACAATGGCAGCGAAGTGCTGAAGCTGGCCTCTGAACTCAGCCGCGCCTGACATCGCCACATCACTGACCAGGCTTGTCATGCTGAACTTGTTTCAGCATCACTCCCCATGTGCGGCGCTATGATCCACCCTCTCGCCAACCGCCCGCGCTCCTGCCATATGGCAGCATGGCTGATCATGTTGTCGTCGAAGCATTGCTGACCGGGACGCCGGTTCCCTTCCGGGACAATGACTATAGTGCCATATCCAAGCGCCCGGTGGACGGCGTTGTCCGTATCGGCTGGCTCGGTCTCGAAGGTGACGCGGTGGCCGATCCCGTTCACCATGGCGGCTGGGACAAGGCGATCCACCTTTACCCGCAGGACCATTATCCCTGGTGGCGCGAGCGCAAACCGGATCATCCGCTGTTAGCCGGGCCGGGCGCTTTTGGGGAAAATATCGCCTCGCACGGTATGACCGAGGAACAGATTTGCCTTGGTGACCGCTTCTCTCTGGGCAGCGCCATCGTGGAGGTCAGTCACGGCCGTCAGCCCTGCTGGAAGCTCGATCACCGTTTCGGCACGCGCGATGTGCTCGCGACCATCGTGAAGACTGGACGGTCTGGCCTCTATTTCCGCGTCCTGCGCGAAGGAGAGGCGGAGGCGAAGGGCCGCATGGACCTGCTCGACCGTCCTTTGCCGCAATGGCCGATCGCGCGTGTCTTCCGCCTGCTGATCGGCGGCGGTCACAAGGCTGAACCCGATGCGGTGCGTGCGCTTGCGGGCATGCCGGTGCTGGCTGAGGCTTGGCGCGACCGGGCGCGAAAATTGGCGGAGTAGGTGGGTTAGGCCGAATCTTCCGCCTGCCCATCTGGTATGGCGGCGGACTGCTCCCTATAGCTGGTCCATGGCATCGACCCAAAAGCAGAAGAAACCCGATAAAGTCCGGCCCGCCGGCTTTCCGACCCGCGACCAGGTGATGGACTTCATCACTTCCTCCGATCAGCCGGCAGGCAAGCGGGAGATTGCCAAGGCCTTCGGCCTCAAGGGACAGGAAAAGATCGCGCTGAAGGCGCTGCTGAAGGACATGGCGGATGAGGGCCTGCTCGACATTGGCCCGGCCCGCGCCTTCCACAAGATGGGTGGCGTGCCCAAGGTCACCGTCCTGCGCATCGTCGATGTCGATGGCACCACCCTCATCGCCACCCCCGAACGCTGGGAAGCGGAAGGCCAGCCCGCGCCCCGCCTTCGTGTCCTGGAACGCGGCAAGAGGGGCGCGCTGACGATCGGCGACCGTATCCTTGCACGGACGGAAGAGGCGGGGCGCGGCTGGGTCGCTCACCCGATGAAGAAGCTCGCAAAGGCCAGCGAAGAGCTGCTTGGCGTGGTCGAAGCGGGGGAGGGCGGTAAGCTGTGGTTGCGCCCTGTCGATAAGCGCATTCGCAAGGACACGCCGATCAGCGATGCAGGCAGCGCCAATCCCGGCGACCTCGTTCTGGCCGAACCCGTCGGCCGACCGCCCCGCATCAGTGCGCGCGTCACCGACATATTGGGCGATCCCTTCGCCCCACGCAGCTTCAGCCTGATCGCCATCCACAAGCATGGGATCCCGCATGTCTTCCCGGAGAAGGCGGAAGCTGAAGCGGTGGCGGCGTCCGAAATCGCCCTGCATGACGACAAACGCGAGGACCTGCGTCACCTGCCTATCGTCGCGATCGATCCGGTCGATGCGCGCGATCATGACGATGCAGTCTGGGCCGCCCCGGACGAAGACCCCGCCAATCCCGGCGGCTACCGCGCCATCGTCGCGATCGCCGACGTCAGCTATTATGTCCGTCCCGGCAGCGCGCTCGACAAGGAAGCCCGTAAGCGCGGCAATAGCGTCTATTTCCCCGACCTCGTCGTGCCTATGCTGCCGCACCAGCTATCCTCCGACATGTGCTCGCTGCGCGCGGGGCAGGATCGCGCCGCCATGGCCTGTCATCTCGTCGTCAATGCGCAGGGCAAGGTGATAGAGTGGCGCTTCACCCGCGCCATCATCCGCGTTGCTGCCGTACTCGCCTATGAGAACGCCCAAGCCGCTATTGAGGGAAATGGGGCGGAGGAAGGCCCCGAGGCCGACCTCCTCGAAGCCGCCCTGAAACCTCTTTGGGCCTGCTGGAAACTCCTCCGCAAGGCCCGCGACAAACGCGATCCCTTGGCCCTCGACCTCCCCGAGCGTCGCGTCGTCCTGGACGAAAACGGCAAGATCGTCAGCGTCGCGGTGAGGGAACGCCTCGACGCCCATATGCTGATCGAAGACTATATGATCGCTGCCAACGTCGCCGCCGCCAAAGCGCTGGAGGCGAAGAAGGCACCTGTCATGTATCGAGTTCACGAGCCGCCGAGCCGCGAAAAGCTGGTGGCGCTCAAGGATTATCTCGCCACTTTCGACATCGACTTCGCGCTGGGGCAGGTCATCAAGCCGTCCACCTTCAACCGTCTGATCGACCGGATCGGCGAGGCGGAGGAAAAGCCGCAGATCATGGAGCAGATCCTGCGCAGTCAGACCCAGGCTTATTACGCGCCGCAGAATATGGGGCATTTCGGTCTGGCGCTTGGCTCTTACGCGCATTTCACCTCGCCCATCCGCCGCTATGCCGACCTCCTGGTGCATCGGGCGCTGGTCGGGGCTTATGGCCTGGAACTGCCCGCTCCCAAGGGTGGCGTGCTGCCCGACCGGACGTCGCTCAGCGGCGATGACTATGAGAATATGGGCCGCGTCGGCGAGATGATCAGCCAGCATGAACGTCGCGCCATGGAAGCAGAGCGGGAGACGATTGACCGTTATGTCGCTGCCTATCTGGCCGCGCACGTCGGCGAACTGGTCGATGCGCGCATCACCGGGGTTCAGAATTTCGGCTTCTTCGCCACGGTCGAAGGTCTCGGCGGCGACGGCCTCGTCCCCGTTTCGACCATGGGCGATGAACGCTTCTTCTTCGACGAAGCTGGCCGGGCGCTTGAAGGTGTCCAGAGCGGCGACCGCTACACGGTGGGCCAGCATCTCCAACTGCGCTTGGCCGAAGCGGATCCGATCAACGGCAGCTTGCGCTTCGAACTCCCAGACGCGCCGCCGCAACGTCCCAGTTTCAAGAAAGACCGGGTCCGCCCCGGCGCCAAGCGCGGTCGCCCCTCGAATATCCGGCACATCGGCGCAAAGCGGGGGCGGCACAAGCGATAGGCGTCCTGCGATTGAGGCGAGCGTAAATCTCGATTCGGCCTGAGCGTGTCGAAGAAGGCTTCCCTACCTTCCGCCTCAGCTTAGTCGATCGATAGCCTCGATGCTAAGCCCACCCGGAATGACCATGATGGGGCAGGGCAGCTTGCCCGCGTCCGCCCCAGCAAAGTGCGAAACCAGCGCGCCCGGATGACCGCTGGCAGCCGCGCCCAGCACGAGCGCCGCCACATCCGGCATTTCGTCCAGCGTCTCGCGAACGACCGCGACCGCATCGCCTTGTCGCACCGTGATGCTGGGCCGAATACCCGACTCTTCTGTAAGTGTACCAGCGGCATTGGCGACCAGGGCCTCCGCACGCTGGCGGGCTTCATCCTCCATCGTCGCCTGAACGCCGCCCCATTGGACGAACTCCGCAGGCGGCACGAGCGCCAGGATGCGGACGGTCCCCCCGGTCTTGGCTGCACGCCGGGCCGCGAAGCGCAAGGCTGTTTCCGCCTCGGGCGATTCGTCCACTACAACCAGATAAGTGCGCATGGCTGTCACATTCCTTGCCGGATTTCGCGGGCCAACCGGCTCCTGCCCTGCCTCCATGAACCAATTTGGTGAATTGCGAACCAGTCTGGTGAAATGTGGCTGATTATCGGCTCGGGTGCAAGTCGCAGCCTTGACCCTCCGGCTCAAAGGGTGAAAACGGCTCTCAACGCTGCCCGTCTGCTCGGGAAAAGAAGAGAGGCCTTCACGCATGAGCAAGAACATCCAAATGCCCGCCTTGTCCCCCACAATGGAGGAAGGGACGCTGGCGAAATGGCTGGTGAAGGAAGGCGATACCGTTTCCTCCGGCGACTTGCTTGCGGAAATTGAGACCGACAAGGCGACGATGGAATTCGAGGCTGTGGACGAGGGCAAGATCGCCAAGATCCTGGTCTCCGAAGGCTCGGAAGGCGTGAAGGTGGGCACCGTCATCGCGATCATCGCCGAAGAGGGCGAGGATATTGCCGCAGCAGCCGCAGGCGGCGCGCCTGCTCCCAAGCCCGCCGCAGCGCCCAAGGCCGATCCTGTCCCCGCAAAGGCCAAAGCGCCCGCGCCCAAGGCCGAAGCCGCTCCCGTCAAGTCCAGCGATCGCGTAAAGGCCAGCCCGCTTGCCCGCCGTCTTGCCGAAGCAAAGGGCCTCGATCTCGCCAGCGTCACCGGCTCGGGTCCCAACGGCCGTATCGTCAAGGCGGACCTTGAGGGCGCCGCCGCTGCTCCCGCCGCGGCCCCCAGCCAGGCTCCCGCTGCCGCGCCCGCTGCGCTTGCTCCCGTCGCACACGCTGCGCAGGACACCGGCATCCCGCATGAAGTCATCAAGCTCAGCGGTATGCGTAAGACGATCGCGCGCCGCCTCACCGAATCCAAGCAGCAGGTGCCGCACATCTACCTCACCGTCGATGTGCAGCTTGACAAGCTGCTGAAGTTGCGCACCGAACTCAATGCGGGCCTCGCCAGCCGCAGCATCAAGTTGTCGGTCAACGACCTGCTGATCAAGGCGCTGGGCGTCGCCCTCATCCAGGTGCCCGAATGCAACGTCCAGTTCGCGGGCGACCAGATGCTCCAGTTCAAGCGCGCCGACATTTCCGTCGCCGTGTCGATTCCCGGCGGTCTCATCACCCCGATCGTGACCGGTGCCGACAGCAAGGGCGTGGCCGCCATCTCCACCGAGATGAAGGACCTCGCCACGCGCGCCAAGGACGGCAAGCTCAAGCCGGAGGAATATCAGGGCGGCACCGCCTCGCTGTCCAACATGGGCATGTTCGGGATCAAGCAGTTCGAAGCCGTCATCAACCCGCCTCAGGCGATGATCATGGCCATCGGCGCAGGCGAGAAGCGGCCCTTCGTCGTCGATGACTCGCTCCAGATTGCGACCGTCATGTCCGCGACCGGTAGCTTCGACCACCGGGCCATTGACGGTGCGGACGGCGCTCGCCTCATGCAGTTGTTCCGCGAGCTGGTCGAGAATCCGCTCGGCATGCTCGCCTGATGGCCTACACCGATGAGCAGCCGCCGGAAGCCAGCCCAGCGGTGCGCGTCATCGCCATGCCCGCCGATACCAATCCCTATGGGGATATTTTCGGCGGCTGGCTGATGAGCCTGATGGACTCCGCTGCCGGTTCCGTCGCTGCCCGGCATAGTCATGGCCGCGCCGTGACGATCGCAGTTGAGGGCATGACATTCCTGCGGCCCGTGGTGGTCGGCGATGAAGTGTCGGTGTTCGCAACCCTCAAATCCGTTGGCCGGACGTCGATGAACATCGCGGTAGAGGCCTGGCGCCGCACACGCCATGACGACCGTTCCTATCGCGTGACCCAGGCCATCTTCACCTTCGTGGCGATCGGTGAAGATCGCCAGCCCCGTTCCGTGCCGCCCCTTCCGGCGGACTCAGACAAGAAAGACTGACCATGGCTGAGAATTACGATCTCATCGTTCTGGGTTCCGGCCCCGGCGGCTATGTGGCTGCGATCCGCGCCGCGCAGCTTGGCCTCAAGACCGCCATTGTCGAACGCGAAAATCTTGGCGGCATCTGCCTCAACTGGGGTTGTATCCCCACCAAGGCGCTGCTGCGCTCGGCAGAAATCTTCCATTATATGCAACATGCGGGTGACTATGGCCTGGCCGCTGAAAAGATCAGCGCCGACATCGACGCGGTGGTGAAGCGCTCGCGCGGCGTCGCCAAGCAGCTCAATCAGGGCGTCACGCACCTGATGAAGAAGAACAAGATCACCGTCCACATGGGCGAGGGCAAGCTGACCGGCAAGGGTAAGCTCAGCGTCACGAAGGACGGCAAGGCCGAAGAACTGACGGCGAAGAACATCATCGTCGCCACCGGCGCTCGCGCCCGCGATCTGCCCTTTGCCAAGGCAGACGGCAAGCGCGTCTGGACCTATCGCCACGCCATGACCCCGCCCGAAATGCCGATCAAGCTGCTGGTGATTGGGTCGGGCGCGATCGGCATCGAATTTGCCAGCTTCTACAATGACATGGGAGCAGACGTCACCGTCGTGGAAATGCTCGACCGCGTCGTGCCGGTCGAGGATGCCGACGTCTCCGCCTTCCTCGAAAAGGCGCTCAAGAAGCAGGGCATGACCATCATGACCGCCGCTGGCCTGGAAAAGCTGGAAGTGGGCGCGAATAGCGTCAAGGCAGCGGTCAAGGGCAAGGATGGCAAGATCGTCAACGGGGACTACAGCCATGTCATCGTCGCCATCGGCATCGTCCCCAACACCGAAAATATCGGCCTCCAGGAACTGGGCGTCGCGATGGATGATCGCGGCTTCCTGAAGACCGACGAAATGTGCCGCACCAATGTCGACGGCCTTTGGGCGATCGGCGACATCACCGCGCCGCCATGGCTTGCGCACAAGGCCAGCCATGAAGGCGTGATCGCGGCCGAAGCAATCGCGGGCAAACATCCGCACGCCATGGACCCGCGCAACATTCCGGGCTGCACCTATTGCCATCCGCAAATCGCCAGCGTCGGCCTGACCGAAGCCAAGGCGAAGGAAGCGGGTTATGAGGTGAAGGTCGGCATGTTCCCCTTCATTGGCAATGGCAAGGCCATCGCGCTGGGCGAGGCGGAAGGCTTCACCAAGACCGTGTTCGACGCCAAGACCGGCGAACTGCTGGGTGCACACATGGTCGGCGCTGAAGTCACCGAAATGATCCAGGGCTTCACCGTAGGCAAGACGCTGGAAACGACCGAAGCGGAACTGATGCACACGGTCTTCCCGCATCCGACCATTTCGGAATCGATGCACGAAAGCGTGCTCGCTGCCTATGGGCGCGCGCTACATATCTGATCGCCGATTCTGGTTGGGCAGCGCGGGGGCTTTCCTCCTCGCGCTCGTCGGCGTTCTCCTGATCGCCTTGCTGCAGCGGTCCGGGTGGCTTGACGCCGTGAACATCCCGGCGATGAAGTCGGCTGGCGTGGCGAGGGACAGGCTGTCCGGCGTCACGCCCATCATGTTGGTTGCCTCGTTCGTCGGCGGCAATATCAGCCGCTGGTTGATCGCTGCGGCCGCAATCGGCATCCTTCTGTGGCGGGGCAGGCGTCCTTCGGCTCTTTGGTTTGGGCTCGTCATGGCGGGCGGCACATCGCTGAATTTCCTGCTCAAGCAGATCTTCGCCGCTCCGCGCCCCGATCTGCTTCCGCATCTCGACATTGTGCACAGCTACAGCTTCCCCAGCGGCCATGCGGCCTACAACATGATGCTGTTCGGCGCGCTGGCCATGCTGTCGCGCCGACGCACAAGCTACGTGCTGGCGGGACTCGCTATTGCCCTGATCGGCGTCAGCCGAGTCTGGCTCGGTGTACACTGGCCAAGCGACGTGCTGGCGGGCTGGGTTAATGGCCTTGGTTGGCTATGCCTTTGCCATCATTGGCTACCAGCGCGGGGAAGGGAGCAGCAGCGCGTCACTTAACCGCTGGTGGGGCGGCATGCCATCGGCCGTGATGAAGCCGTGGACCCAGAAACTGTCATAGGCGCTGGCAATCGCCACCAAGAGCAACAACAGCGCCGCGCCTGCAAAGACCGGCCGCGCCATGTTCACCCCTCTTTCCGGCAAGATCGCCAGCAAGGCGAGCGGCAAAAGGGGAAGGAAATAGCGCCCTTGCGTGCCCTGGATGAAATCAGCGCCCAGCGGCGTCGCCGTCAGATACATGGCCGTTTCGATCAACAGGGCGACGCCGCCTGCAACGGCAAGCCACCACAACCGGCGGCCGATGCCGATCCTCGCGCCCGACCCGCTCAGAACGCCCGCTCCCACCATCATGGCCGCCAAGGGATAGGCGGCCAGCGGCAGCAGTATCGCGTTCCAACCGAAGCGCCCCACAATCTGCAGCACATAAACTGGCACGCGCTCCACCACGCTCGAAGAAAGCGTTCGAACATAGGCACCCGGATCAGTCATGATGACCGCTAGCTGCGCGCCAAGTGGGGCCGTCATGACATTCTCCCCGGTTTTGCGCGACATGATGTGATACAGCGCCGGACTGCCACCCGACATCTTCATCCAGAGAATAAAGACTAGCGCGCCACCGGCCATCGCTCCCAATAGTAGCCATGGCCTCCAATCCCGCCGATGCTGCGGCCATTGCAGCCCAGCAGCCATCAGCGGAAGATAGACCCCCTTCGCCAGAGCGAGCAGCGGTGCGGTGATCCACAGCCCGGCAGAGCGCGTGGCATTGCTGCCCATAGCGGCGATGCGCAGCGATATCGCCAGTCCCACGAATCCGACCCCGTTGATCACCGCATCGGGCGACAGTGACCCAGTCTGATAACAGAATGTCGGCAACAGCGCCGTCGCCAGCAAGGCATTACGACCGAACGGCATGAGCCCCAGCGCCGCCCCCAATAGTGCGAGACCAGCCAGAGCGTTCATGAGCCGCCCGACATAGAAGCTCGCCAGCCGAGGCAGGCCGAACGCATCGCCCAGCAGCAGCCCGGCAGCGCCCGGTGCATAGAGGCTTGGTGCATAATTGGCGACATTAGGGAAATCAGCGAAGCTCTTGCCGGTGCGTTCGCTATCGGCCTTCCACGCCCTCTCCAGCATGGCCCAGTCGAACCGGCGTGACCCAAGCCCGGCATCGGTCGGAAAGTCCACGCCATGCAGATCAACCGCAGATCGCGGCAACTCTCCACCAATCAGGTCACCCCGCCGATCCGTCAGAACATGCCCTCCGGACAGCATCAGCGCCTTCATATAATGCTGATTTTCATCGGGCGCCTGAAAAGGCGGTGTAAGAACAGCAAAGGCCAAAGTCGCGACGCAGACGAGCGCCAACAGCCATGCCTGCATAGCGCTTGCCGGAACAGCAAAGGGCAGGGGAGAGGCCTTGCCACGCGCTATCGATAACCTGTCCTGCCGCATGGCCCCCATTTCACCCCATCATCCCGCCCCAGTAACGGCAGACGCGGGATT
>Ga0105148_100021_pt1 | contig 23226 bp, 18 predicted proteins | sample RS_199metaG_FD_91502 | JGI IMG/M metagenome (GOLD analysis project Ga0105148, IMG submission 91502) | Switchgrass associated microbial communities from Austin, Texas, USA, to study host-microbe interactions - RS_199 metaG | ecosystem: Host-associated > Plants > Roots > Rhizosphere | place: USA... | reverse complement strand
GTGTGCGGCGGCCCCGCCTATGTGGAGGCCGCGCGCAGCATCGTGGCGCAGGTCAACGCCTCGCCAGGGCATTGAGAGGCGAAGGCTCACGCCCACCCCTCTCGCCAGTCATCAGAAACGGACACGTACGCCGCCAAAGGCCGAGCGGCCATAGGTGTTATAGCCATAGACGGTGGCGTATTCTTCATCGAAGAGATTGTCGATGCGGCCGTAAATTTCCAGATTTTGCGTAATCGGGAAGGAGGCGCGGACGCCCAGCAGCGCATAGCCATCGAGCCGCTGGGTCAAAGTCGCATTGTTAAAGCTGTCGCTCACCATGGTCAGTGTCGCCCCCGTGGACAGGCCGAACGACCAGTCATAATCGGCCGAAACACTGACGGCGTTGGTGGGGCGGCGCGGCAGGCGGGCGCCGGTATCGCGGTCGCGCGCATCGATATAGCTGTAGGCGGCCGTGACCGTCAGCGCATCGACCGGCTTCAGCGTCAGCATCGCCTCAACCCCCTTGGCGCGCGTGCGGCCAAGATTGAAGTAGCGCGATGTGCCAAAGTCGAAGTCGATCTGGTCGCGAATGTCGCGCTGGAACGCTGTCACGGAAATAACGGCGCGGTCGCCGCCCAGCCGCTGGTCGACGCCCACGTCATAGCTCTTGGATCGCTCGGGATCGAGGCTGCTGTTGCCGCTGGAGCTGTCGTAAAGCTGGTAGAGCGAGGGCGCCTTGAAGCCTTCGCCATAGCTGGCGCGGATGTTGGTCTGCCCGCCATTGGGCGTATAGTTGGCGTTCGCGCCGAAAGTGGTCGCGCCACCGAACTGGCTGTGATCATCGTAACGTACGCCGCCGGTCACCGACAGGCCTACAACCGGCTTCAAAACGGCCAGGGCGTAGACGCTGTCGATGTGGGTCTTTGCATTGCCCACGACTTTGCCGCCTGTGAAGAAATCATAGTAGAAGAAGTCATAATCCGGCCGCTCATGCTCATAGCCGAAGACCAGCTTGACCGGATCGACCGGCTGATAGACGCCTTCATATTCGAAACGCAGGTTGGTGCCCGAATAGCCATAGTCGGGCGCGGTGCCGCGCACGAAATAGTAGTCGCGGTCATTGCGGAACCAGGTGACGGCAGCGCGATTGGTGAGCTTGTCGTCGAACAGCGACAGGTTGAGCCCGGCATAGCCGACATATTGGTCGAGCTTGCTCACGTCGCTGGTGTCCGTCGGGGCGCCGAAGAAGATGTCGGTGTCGAGATCGGCATGGATATAATAGCCGCGCAGGTCGAGGCTGAGAGCATCGGAGAAGGCGAGCTTCAGCTTGGCGTGAGTGGCGATATTCTCATAGCCGTCCTTCTCCGTGCCACCCTGCGCAGCGGAAATGCTGTCCGTCCGGAAATAGGCGACGCCAACGCCGCCCGACGCGATGCCGCTGCTGCCCGACACATCGGCCTTTGCATTCAGCGTGTCGGCATAGCCGTAGTCGACCGACGCCGTGCCAGCGAAGCCTTCAGCGGGCGCGCCGGTCATGATATTGATGACGCCGCCGATCGCCTGGCTGCCATAAACGACCGAGTTGGAACCGCGCAGGATTTCGACGCGCCGGATATTGCCAGTCAGCAAATTGCCGAAATCATACATGTCGCCGATGCCGCTGGGATCATTCACCTTGACGCCGTCCAGTAGCACGAGCGTCTGCGTCGTTTCCGCGCCACGGATCGAAATGCCGGTGACACCGCCCACGGCATCCGCGCGATTGAACCGCACCCCCGGGGTGGTGGCGATCAGATCGGCGATGCTGACATTCTGACGGGTTTCGATCGTCTTCGCGTCGATGACGGTGACGGCCTGACCCACTTCATCGCGCGGCTGCTGGATGCCAAGAGCAGTGACGATGATGTCGTCATTGTCCTGCGCAAGCACGGGGGTGGCGGCGAGCAACGCCAGCAGCGAAATACCGGTCCTGATCATCTTTGTCTTCCCTGAGCGTCAAGCGACTCTGGGACGGAGGCTTCCGCGCGAACGGTCGGCTTGCGGGAAAGAACAGACGCCAACGTCCCGCCCCGCGCACCGATGCGGCCCCCGCCGCTTCGCGTCGCTCAGACGGAAAACACCGTGCCTGGGCCGGTCCCTGGACCCAAGGCAAGAGCGACCATGCGCCGGCAGGTTTCCTGGCTCGCGGGTCAGGGCAGCGATGCACGGGCCTTCCCGGGCTGTATTTGCCCAGTGGCCGGTCCCTGCAGCCCTCCCCTTTGAAGGCTGCGGGGTCCAAGTGCATCACGCTCACCGCTTACAGTTGCAGGGACAGCCGCGGAGTTGGACGAAAGCTCGCCCGCACCGCATTCCCTATCCGGCGCGATCTTCTTTCGTGAACGGTTGCCCGTTCACGCGCCGCGCCATAGGGGAAAGACAAGGTTCTGCCAAGGAGTGGATCGATGCGACTGCTGGGTGCGGTGCTGGCCGGGGGACGATCCAGCCGGTTCGGAAGCGACAAGGCGCTGGCTCTGCTGGCGGACGGGCGGACGCTCCTGGAGCATGCGGCGGCGGCGATCGCGCCGCATGTGGAAGCCGTGGTGATTTGCGGGCGGACGGCCGAAGGCATGACGGGACTGGCAGACCGACCCGCACCAGACATGGGGCCGCTGGGCGGGCTCAACGCGGCGCTGCATCATGCGGTTTCCCAGGGTTATGACGCGGTGCTGACGACGGGATGCGACATGCCACTTTACCCGGCTGCGCTGGCGGAGGCGCTGATCGGCGAAGGAGCTTCGGTGCTGAAGGGGCAGCAGCTGGCGGGATATTGGCCTGCTCCGCTCGCGACCGAACTGGACGCGCATCTGGCCGAGAAGAATAACCGGTCCATCTATGGCTGGCTGGATCGGATAGGCGCGCGGATCGTCGAGCGCCCGGATATAGTCTTGCACAACATTAATCGGCCGGAAGATCTGGCCGGCCTTCGCAACGTCTGAGCCTGTCGATGCTCCTTGCCTTCCTTCCAACTAAGGCAGGGGCATCGACAAGCTCAGGGCGAAGGTGCGAAAGGCCCGGAGTTCAGGCTTGCAGGGCGACGCTCGCGGCGGTCTCTGCAGGCATGGCCGTGCCCGCCACCGCTTCACCAATCAGAAGCAGGGTTGGGTCTTCATCGCTGATCGTGGCGACCAGGAAGGCAAGCGCGGACAGCTTGCCCCGGATCAGCCGCTCGGTGGGCAGCGACACGTTGACCGCCACCATCACCGGCGTTTCAGGATCGCGGCCGGCCGCGATCAGCTGGCGGCCGATCTCGCCAGCAGCCGCCCGGCCCATATAGATGCCGAGCGTGCCGCCAGGACGGGCGAGCGCCTCCCAGTCGAGCTTCAGCGGCTCGCCAGCTTTCAGATGCGCCGTCACCAATGTCAGGCCGCGCGCCTTGCCGCGAAGGGTGAGCGATGCGCTGCCGCTCGCCGCCGCCGCGCTGGCCGTGGTGATGCCGGGGCAGATGCGGAAGCGGATGCCGTCGGCGGCCAGATGCTCCATCTCCTCTGCGGACCGCCCGAAGATCGACGGGTCGCCCCCTTTGAGGCGCACGACGCGCTTGCCCGCCTTGGCAGCGGCGAGGAGGAGGTCGTTGATGCTTTCCTGCGCCTTCGAATGGCGGCCCGAACGCTTGCCGACGCTCACCCGCTCGACGCCAGCGGGGATAAGATCGAGGACGCCCGGCCCCACCAGCGCATCGTAGAAGACGATCTCCGCCGCTGCGATGAGCTTTTCGGCCTTGCGGGTGAGGAGGTCGGGGTCGCCGGGACCGGCACCAACCAGCCAGACTTCACCGGGGGCGATCAGTTCATTCGGCTGCATGGAGCGTCTCCTGCGGAATTTGGGCGAGGATGTTGGCGAGCGCGGGGCGGCAGGACCCGCAATTGGTGCCCGCGCCGATCGCCTTGCCGATGGCGGGCACGTCGACCAGGCTCTGGTCGCGGATGGCGGCGACGATCTGGTTCAAGCCGATGTCGAAGCAGACGCAGATGGTCGGCCCCTTGTCGGGCTGGTTGCCGGGGCCGCGCGCAGCGAGGACGGACGCGCCCACCTCTTCCGCCTCCAACTGGCCGATGAGCCAATCGCGCGAGGGGAGCAGGCCCGTGCGGGTGACGAAGAGAACGGCGGCGAGGCGGCCTTCGCGGATGATGGCGATGCGGCGGGTGCCGCGCGTCATGTCGACGGCTTCGACGCGGTCGCCCTTGGGCAGGCTGGCCTCAAGGCGCACGGGATCACCATTGCCCGCGACTTCGTACAGCGCGCCGCCCGGCACGGTAACCTTCGTCGCCCAGAGGCAGGGCAGCTTCACCGGCTGCTCGCCGCGCAGGATCAGGAAGCCCTTCCACTCCGTCGCGACTTTCTCGATGCTCGCCGGGGTCGACTTGAAGCCCGGCTGGCCCGAATGCGGATCGACCAGCGGGCGCGGCAGCAAACCAGTACGGCCTCCGGTCGAGACCTGATCAGTCCAGTGGATCGGTGTGAAGATCTCGCCCCGGCGCTGGCCTTCGCTGAAGGCGACGCGGAAGATGCTGTTGCCCTGTGCCGTCTGCACGCGGGCGAGATCGCCGTCGCAAATGCCGAGTTCCTCGGCATCCTGCGGGTGGATATCGACCAGCGGTTCTTCCCGATGGCGGGCCAGCTTTGCGGACAGGCCGGTGCGGGTCATCGTATGCCACTGGTCACGATAACGGCCGGTGTTGAGCGTCATCGGCCATGCTTTCAGCGGCTCCTGCAACTCCATCTGCTTGGTCAGGACCAACCGCGCCTTGCCATCCGGCGTAGAAAAGCGGCCATCCGCAAAGGGCTTCTCGCCACCCCAGCGGAAGGGCTCCATTGCTTCATAGGCGTCGTTGCCGATGGTCGCTTGGGCGCGCAGGTTCAGCACGCGCTGGCCATCATTCTGATAGGCGGTGAGGCGGGCATGTTCGCGCCAGATATCGGCTGGGCGGTCATAGGCGAAGGCGTTGCGCCATCCCATGCGACGCGCGACTTCGGTGATGATCCACCAGTCGGGCTTGGCCTCGCCGGGCAGAGCCAAGAAGGGACGCTGGCGGCTGATCGTGCGGTCGGAATTGGTGACGGTGCCGTCCTTCTCGCCCCAACCAGCGGCGGGAAGACGGACGTCGGCATGGACGCTGGTGTCGGTGTCGGCGATGATGTCCGACACGACCAGGAAGGGGACCGCCTCCAGCGCCTCGCGGACGCGGTTGGCGTCGGGCAGCGACACGGCGGGATTGGTCGCCATGACCCAGAGCGCCTTGATCCGCCCTTCGTTGATGGCGCGGAACAGGTCGACGGCTTTCAGGCCCGGCTTGGTCGCCATGTTCGGCGCGGCCCAGAAGCGCCCTACCCGCTCAACATTTTCAGGCGCAAAGTCCATGTGACTGGCAAGCGTGGAGGCAAGCCCGCCCACTTCGCGGCCGCCCATGGCGTTGGGCTGGCCGGTGATCGAGAAAGGCGCGGCGCCCGGCTTGCCGATGCGGCCGGTGGCGAGGTGGACGTTGATGATCGCGTTCACCTGATCGGTACCGCGGATCGACTGGTTGATGCCCTGGCTGAACAAAGTGACGGTGCGCGGAGTCGCGGCGAAGAGCTTGAAGAACTGCTCCAGCAGCGCAGGCGCGATGTCGCAGGTCTTGGCCGTGGTCCACAGGTCGTGGCCAGTGCGGATCTGCTCCCAGAAGCCTTCGGGCGCGTTCACATGATCGCCGAGGAAAGCGGGATCGGTGATCCCCTCGGCATCGCACCACGCCAGCAACCCGTTCATCAACGCGACGTCGGTGCCGGGCTTCACCGGCAGGTGCAGGTCCGCGCCCTCGCAGGTTTCGGTCCGGCGCGGGTCGATGACGACCAGCTTCGTGCCGCGTTCCGCGCGCGCCGCCTGAATACGCTGATAGACGATCGGATGGCACCAGGCGGTGTTGGAGCCGACGAGGACGATGAGGTCGGCTTCCTCCAGGTCGCCATAGGTGGCAGGCACGACATCCTCGCCAAAGGCCCGGTTGTGTCCGGCGACCGCGCTGGACATGCAGAGGCGGCTGTTGGTGTCGATGTTGGACGTGCCGATGAAGCCCTTCATCAGCTTGTTGGCGACATAATAATCTTCGGTCAGCAGCTGGCCCGAAACATAGAAGGCGACGCTGTCGGGCCCATGGCGATCCACCGTTTCGCGGAACTTCTTCGCGACGAGGTCCAGCGCCTTGTCCCAACTCGCCCGCTTGGCTCCGATCATCGGGTGCAGCAGACGGCCGGTCAGCCCGACCGTCTCGCCCAGATGCGTGCCCTTGGAGCACAGGCGCCCGCCATTGGCCGGATGCGCTTCATCGCCCTTGATCGTGACCGACCGGGGCCCGGTCGGCGTGGCCGAAATGCCGCAACCGACGCCGCAATAGGCGCAGGTGGTGCGGATGGCCTCTGTCATGCTCTTACCTCTTCTTCCCGAGGAACAAGAATTGGGTGGAGGCGCTTGCCGCAAGGGATGGCCAACAAGCAACCCCCACCCAGATCCCCGCCGTTATGGCTGGGGACCGGAAGCTTGATGCCGGTTTTCAGGCGGCTGCCTTCATCGCCGTCGGACGGGCGATCAGGATGCGACCGCCCTCTTGGCGAACGGCAATCGTCGGCGTGCAGCCCTCATCATTGCCCTGCGCCTCGCCCGTTTTCAGGGCGATGTTCCAGTTGTGCAGCGGGCAGGCGACGCTGTGGCCGTGGACGATGCCCTGGCTGAGCGGCCCCTTCTTGTGCGGACATTCGTTGACCAGCGCGAAGACATGGTCGTCGCTGGTGCGGAAGACGGCAATCTCCTTTTCGCCCGCGATCTGTACCGTGCGCGCGCCGCGCTGGGGAATGTCGGCCAGCGTTCCGATGTCGATCCATTCGGTCATGGTGATTACTCCGCAGCGATGGCGATGGGTTCAAGATGCTGGTGCAGCTCGGCATGTTGGCCCGCTGCACGCTCCGCCCACGGATCTTCCTGGCTGAAGCTCTGCGAATAGAGGAAGCGGCTGCGCAGAGCCTCACGGCCTGCATCATCTTCCACGATCCGCTGCTTGATATATTCGACGCCGACACGCTCGATCCAAGGCGCGGTGCGCTCCAGATAGCGGGCTTCCTCGCGGTAGAGCTGGATGAAGGCGGCGCAATAGTCCAGCGCCTCCTGCTCGGTCGAAACCTTGCACAGCAGGTCGGTGGCCCGGACATGGATGCCGCCATTGCCGCCGACATGCAGTTCATAGCCCGAGTCCACGCAGACCACGCCGAAATCCTTAATCGTCGCCTCCGCGCAGTTGCGGGGGCAGCCGGAGGCCGCGATCTTGAACTTGTGGGGCATCCACGATCCCCAGGTCATTCGCTCGATCTTGACGCCAAGGCCGGTGGAGTCCTGCGTGCCGAAGCGGCACCATTCCGACCCGACGCAGGTCTTCACCGTGCGCAGCGACTTGCCATAGGCGTGACCCGACACCATGCCCGCGGCATTGAGGTCGGCCCAGACGGCGGGCAGGTCTTCCTTCTTGATGCCGAAAATGTCGAGACGCTGGCCGCCGGTCACCTTCACCATCGGCGCATCATATTTCTCGACCACATCAGCGATCGCGCGCAGCTCACGCGGGTTGGTGAGGCCACCCCACATGCGCGGGACGACGGAGTAGGTGCCGTCCTTCTGGATATTGGCGTGCATCCGCTCGTTGACAAAGCGGCTCTGCTGGTCGTCCTGATATTCGCCGGGCAGCGCGCAGAGCAGATAATAGTTCAGCGCCGGGCGACAGGAAGAACAGCCGTCCGGGGTCGACCAGTGCAGCTTCTGCATCACCTCGGGGATGGAGCGCATATTCTGCGCCACAATCTCGCGCCGAACATCGTCATGGCCAAAGCTCGTGCATTTGCACATCGTCTTCGGGCCCGACTGCACGTCGTCGCCCAGCACTACCGCCAGCAGGTTTTCAACGAGGCCCGTGCAGCTGCCGCAGCTCGCCGACGCCTTGCAGGAACCGCGCACCGCGTCGAGGCTGCATGCGCCCTTTTCGATGCAGGCGACGACCTGGCCCTTGCTGACGCCGTTGCAGCCGCAGATCTCGGCATCGTCCGAGAGCGCCGCAACGGCAGCCTTAGGGTCCAGCGCGCCCCCTCCGGAGGCGAAAGCCTGTCCGAAGATCAGCATGTCGCGGATTTCGCCGACATCCTCGCCGCGCTTCAGAAGGTCAAAATACCAGCCGCCGTCCGCCGTGTCGCCATAAAGCACCGCACCGACGACCTTGTCGTCCTTCACGACGACGCGCTTGTAGACGCCGCGCGAAGCGTCGCGCAGGACGATGTCCTCGCAGCCCTCGCCACCGGAGAAGTCACCGGCGGAAAACACGTCCAGCCCGGCAACCTTGAGCTTCGTCGAGGTGACGGAACCCTTGTAACCCGTATGCTGGTCGGTCAGGCCATCGGCCAGGCTGCGGCACATGTCCCATAGCGGCGCGACAAGGCCGTAGACATTGCCGTCATGCTCGACGCACTCGCCGACCGCCAGCACATCGGGGTCGCTGGTGACCATGTGGTCGTCGACCTTCACGCCGCGATTGACTTCCAGGCCCGCTTCCCGTGCCAGTGCGGTCGAGGGGCGAATACCTACCGCCATGACGACCAGGCTGGCAGGGATTTCGGTGCCGTCCTTCAGCCGGACGCCCTCGACCTTGCCGTCGCCATAGATTTCTTCGGTGTTGGCGCCCGTCAGGATGGTCTGGCCGCGCCCTTCCAGCGCGGTCTTGAGCAGCCAGCCGGCCGCTTCATCAAGCTGACGCTCCATCAGCGTGTCCATGAGGTGAATGACAGTCACCTTCATGCCGCGCAGGGTCAGGCCATGCGCCGCTTCCAGCCCCAGCAGGCCGCCACCGATCACCACTGCATTCCCGCCCTTGTTGGCGGCTTCCAGCATGGTGTCGACATCCTTCATGTCGCGAAAGCTGATGACGCCGGGCAGATCCTTCCCGGGAACCGGGATAATGAAGGGATCCGACCCGGTGGCGATCAGCAGCTTGTCATAGCCAACAGTGCGACCCGACTGGCTTGTGACGGTCTTGGCGGTGCGGTCTATGGCCGTCACCGGATCACCCGCGATCAGCTCGATGTTATTTTCCGAGTACCACTCGCGGCCGTTGATGATGATGTCATCAAAGCTCTTTTCCCCGGCCAGAACCGGCGAGAGCATGATGCGGTTATAGTTCACATATGGCTCGGCACCGAAGATGGTGACGCGATAGCGCCCCGCATCCCGCGCCAGCAGTTCCTCGATCGCGCGGCAACCGGCCATGCCGTTGCCAACAACCACCAGATGTTCACGAACATCGTCGGAGGGCACGAAGATTTCCTCTTCGTTGGCCGTCTCCGGTCCGGTGTTGTTCTGAAAATCCATCCCTTGACTCCAGAATAAAAAAAGCCGCCATCCGGACATCTGGGGTTTGAGCCCAGAGGTCTGGATGGCGGCTTTGCCATCATTAGCGTCTCTACTGCCCATCAGCGGGCGGCTTTGACTATGGTAGAAGGACAACCTCGTCCTTTGCATCGCAGCATAAGGGAAAGGCAGGGAGGGTCAAGTGATTCCTTCAGCTAATTTCCCAAATCCCTCGCCCTTTCGCAGATGCGAAAGGGCGGCAGCTCCTCTTTCGAGTGCCGCCGCCTCCCTCTCCATGTAACTTGTATCAGATGCGCGCGCCGCTGCTCCATGTCGCGCGCCAGCGAGCACGAACCAGCGAAATGCCGAGGAAAGCGACCACGGCAAGGCCCGCGAAGATCAGGAAGCCGGGCGCGAAGCTGCCGGTGAACTGCTTGGCGATGCCCAGCGATGAGGCAAGGTAGAAGCCGCCAACGCCGCCAGCCATGCCGACCAAGCCGGTCATGACTCCGATTTCCTCTTGGAAACGCTGCGGCACGAGCTGGAACACCGAGCCATTGCCGATGCCGAGCGCGAGCATCGCGGCGACGAACAGGCCAAGCGCCGAGAAGAGCGTCGGGGCGTAAGCAACACCGGCCAGCGCCAAGGCTGCAGCCACATAGACGATCATCAGCGCCTTGACGCCGCCGATCTTGTCGGCGAGCGCGCCACCCATCGGGCGGATCAGCGATCCGGCGAAAACGCAGCCCGCGGTGCAGTAGCCCGCGACGATCGGGGTCAGGCCGAACTGGTCAGTGAAATAGATCGGCAGCGAGGCAGCAAGGCCGACGAAGCCGCCGAAGGTCACGGCATAAAAGCCCATCAGCCACCAAGCGTCGGCTGTCTTGAGCGGACGGAAATAATCGACCAGCTTCTTGGGCGCGGGCGCATTGGGCGCGTCCTTCGCCATGATCAGGTAAGCGATGAAAACGATGGTAAGCGGAATGCAGGCAAGGCCCAGCACCGAGTTCCAGCCGAACAGCTTGGCCAGCACGGGCGCGAAAAGCGAGGCCAGCACCGTGCCCGAATTGCCCATGCCAGCGAGGCCCATGGCCTTGCCCTGATGCTCCGGCGGATACCAGCGGCTGGCCAAGGGCAGCGCAATGGCGAAGGACGCACCGGCAAAGCCCAGGATCACGCCCAGCGCCAGCGTGCCCGCGAAACTGTTCACGCCTACCAGCCAGGCAATAAACAGGCCGACAATGACGATAACCTGACTGATCGCGCCTGACAGCTTGGGGCCGATCCGATCGACCAACAGGCCGTTCACCACACGCAACACTGCACCCATCAACGTAGGCACGGCGACCATCAGCCCCTTTTCAGCGGGCGTCAGGCCCAGCGTCTTCGAAATCGACGGTGCGAGGGGACCGAGCAACACCCACACCATGAAGGCGAGGTCGAAATAGAGGAAAGCGGCGATCAGCGTCGGCGTATGGCCAGCTTTCCAGAAGCTGGTCGGAGCCGCCTGCCCCTCTGCGCCTTTCTCGCTGTCCCAATAAGCAGTTGCCATGATGACGTCCTTCAATCTTGTGAAATGGACACAAAAAAAGCCGCTCTCCGGACGCTCGTTCTTGACGAGGTCCGGCCAGCGGCTTTGCTGCAAAATCTGTTTGAGGAGAGCGCGACCCCATCCTTGGGCGTGCTCATCCATATACGCGCTTCGTCGCGCGATCTTTGCCTTATCTAATGATTCGGCTTATGTTGCAAGGCACAATTTTTGGCGTACGCGGACCACGGTGCCTGCTGCGTCTAGCCCGGTTAAAAACTCGCAAGAAAATCCTCGATCCGTTCCGGATCGAACACGCGTCCATCGAAGAACCTGTCCGGCCCCAACGTCAGTTCACCCCGCTTCGACCCCACAGCCAGCGGCGCGGCGACAGCGCCTTCCACCTTCATGCTGGCTCCCGGGATCGGCACATTGCTTTCCGCAAGCGCCCGGCGGAAAATGTCGGGTCGGAATACTGACCCCGCCCTAGCCACATTCTCCGGCCTATGCTCCACCATCTTCCAGCGAACCATCTGCGAATAGAGCCAGAGGGCCTGACTGCGCCAGGGGAAGGGCGTGGCCTCTCGGGAAAAGAGCATGAAGTCCGGCATTTCCAGCGGCGGCATGTCGGCACGCGCCGTGATGCGGCCGGACAATGCACGCAGGATGAGATCGGCGGGCTGATCGACGAAATGCGGCTGGGACAGCAGATGCGCCAGCGCTTCGTGGTTGGCGGGCTCATCGCACCAGGCCGCCGCCCGTACCAGCGCCCGGATCAGGCCATCCACGGTTTGCGGGTTTTCTTCAAGCCATGGGGTGCGGAAGGCCAGAACCTTCTCCACGCCGCGCTGCCAGATCCGCTCACCAATGGCGACTGCCTCGGCAAGATCGGCATCCACTGCCGCGCTGCCCCAGGGCTCGCCCGCAATGAAGCCATCAATCTCCCCCGCGCGCATCGCTTCCACTGTCAGCGAAGGCGGTACGACACGCAGCAGCACATCCCGGTCGGGATCGACACCCGCGCTCGCCAGCCAATAGCGCAGCATGACGGCGTGGCTGGAAAAACGATGGACGATGCCGATCACAGGCTTGCGTTTCCAAAGCCCGATTGCCGCGGCGAAGTCGTGCGCCGTACCTAGTGGATCATCCAGCCGGGCAGCGACATCGGGGTCAAGGGCCTGAGCGAATTCCTTCGCCATAACCAGCATGTTGCCGTTGACGTTGAGCTTGTAAGGCGCAGACAGCGGAGCGGGCTGTTGGCTAAGGCCCAGCGTGACCGCGATGGCGAGCGGCGCCAGCATATGCGCGGCCTGCACCTGCCCGAAGACCAGCCGGTCGCGTAACGTCGCCCAACTGGTGGTGCGGACAAGGTCGAGCGCGATGCCCTCTTCCTCAGCAAAGCCCTTTTCCCGCGCTACCGCCAACACGGCGGAATCGGTCAGCGGCAGATAGGCGATGCGCAGCGCTGTCGTCACAGGCCCCCTCCCAACAGGTCGCTGGCCGTGATCAGGGCCTGAGCGACATCAACGATCTTCTTTCCCTGGTTCATCGCGCTCGAACGCAACAACGCGTAGGCGTCGGGTTCGTTGAGGCCGCGCTGGCTCATCAGGATGGACTTGGCGCGGTCGATGATCTTTCGATCGGACAGCGCAGTGCGCGCCTCGTCCAGCTCGGTCTGCAGCCGGGCGAAAGCGTTGAAGCGGCGCACCGCCAGCTCCAGTACCGGTTTCACCCGTTCCTTGCGCAGGCCATCGACGACATAGGCGGACACGCCAGCATCTATCGCAGCGCCGATCATCGATTCATCGGACTGATCGACGAACATGGCGATCGGCCGGGCAAGCGCACGGCTGACCGAAAGCATTTCCTCCAACGTGTCGCGGCTGGGGCTGCCAAGGTCCATCAGCACGACGTCCGGCGCCATGCGTTCGAGCCGCGCGACGAAGCCGCCGCGCGGGGGAACGATATGGATATCGTCATAGCCCGCCTCGCGCAGTCCTTCTTCCAGAACCGTCGCGCGCAGGCCGCTGTCATCGATGATGACGATTCGCATCTGACCCAGCCCTTTTGGCCCTTCAGTGACCGCGATGCCGCTCCGCGTCAATCGGTGCCGGGTGTCCTCGGTTGCCAGCAGGACCGCCCTGCTATATTAGCAAAGGCCAGTTTTCGGAGGATCATCAACATGGACATCCACCTGACCGCGCAGCCTCAACGCTCTGCTTTCAGGAAGTTTTTTGTCCATGCCCGCCCTCATTCTCTCTCGCCTAAGCTGGTCCACGCCTGACGGAACCACCGTTCTTTCGGACCTCGATTTTCGTTTCACTTCCGAGCGGATCGGGCTTGTCGGACGCAATGGCGTCGGCAAATCGACGCTGCTCGCAATCATCGCCGGCAGGCTGAAGCCAAGCGGCGGCACCGTCCAGATCAACGGCACGGTGGCCGAGCTGCGCCAGACGGTGCAGGTCGGGCCAGGCGAAACAATCGCGGATCTGTTCGGCGTTCGGGAGGCAATAGCCCTGCTCGCCAAGGCAGAGCGCGGGGACGCCACAGTCGATGAACTGGAAGCCTGCGACTGGACGCTGTCGGTTCGGATGGAGGAAGCGCTGGCGGAGGTCGGCCTCACCACCGGCCCGGAAACAGAGCTGGACAAACTGTCAGGCGGGCAACGCACGCGGGCGGCGCTTGCTGGAGCTGTCTTCGCCAAACCGGACTTCCTGCTCCTGGACGAGCCGACCAACAATCTGGATGCGGAAGGCCGGACTGCGCTCATTGCGCTGCTGGGACGCTGGCGTGCGGGAGCGATCGTTGTCAGCCATGACCGCACGCTGCTGGAGGAGATGGACGCGATCGCCGAACTGACCAGCTTGGGCATCAGCCGCCACGGAGGGAACTTCTCATCCTGGCAGGCGCGCAAGGCGGTCGAACTCGCAGCGGCGGAGCAGGACCTCGCCCAAGCCGAAAGGCGGATGAAAGACGTCGCCAAGCGAACACAGACAGCGACTGAACGCAAGCAACGCCGCGATGCCGCAGGTGCGCGAAAAGGAGCGAAAGGCGATATGCCGCGCATCCTGATCGGCATGCGCAAGGACCGGGCGGAGGGCTCAGGCGGCGAGGCGGCCCGGCTCGCCGAGCGATTGCGCCTGGAGGCCGCAGAGGCCGCCAGTGCCGCGCGCGAGCGGATCGAACGGGTGGAGAGTCTGACGGTCGCTCTGCCGTCCACGGGCTTATCTGCCGGGCAAAGGGCCGTCGCGTTGGACCATGTCACGGCCGGTCATGCAGGGAGCAAACCAGTGCTCAACGACCTGTCGCTGAGCATCAATGGTCCCGAGCGGATCGCCATCACAGGCGCCAATGGCGTCGGCAAATCAACGCTGCTGCACGTCATGGCAGGAACCCTGCCCCCGCGGTCCGGGCGCGTCGAGCGGCGGGTGGCTTGCGCGCTACTCGACCAGCGCGTCGATCTGCTCGACTTGCAGGCCAGCATCGCGGACAATTTCTCGCGTCTGCATCCGCAAGCCACGCATAACGAAGTGCGCGCGGCGCTGGCGCGCTTCCGGTTCCGGGCAGACCTCGCTCTGCAAAGCGCAGGGAGCCTCAGCGGCGGACAGTTGCTGCGCGCGGGACTCGCCTGCGTGCTAGGTGGCGGGGTGCTACCCCCGCTGCTGATGCTGGACGAGCCGACCAATCATCTTGACCTCGACAGCATCGCGGCGATCGAACAGGGGCTGGCCGGCTATGACGGCGCGCTGATCGTCGTCAGCCATGACGAGGTGTTCCTGCGCGCCATAGGGATAAACCGGGAAATCCGCTTGGGTCAGTGAGCCGCCGACATGTCTACCCGGGCGGTCGGCTTGGGCGCTATCCAGACCAGCGCCCCTGCAAGGAAGAGGACCAGGGCGGCGACGAAGAAGACATGGTTCATCGATAGCACGATCGATTGCTGATCGACCAGATCGGCGATCATCTGCGGCGTCTGCGCCGCCGGTATGCCGGTCCCCGCCAGCGAGGAGCCTACGCCCGGATCAAGCGCAGACACCATTTCATTGCGCGCGACACGCTGGCCATTGCCCCAGCCGGTGAGGACGATCGACGTCGAGATTGCAACGGCAAGGGTTCTCAGGAAGCTCTGCATCCCCGCTGCAGAAGCAGTTTCCTCCGGCGGTACCGAGCCCAGCGTCAAGGTTGTCAACGGAATCATGAAGAAGGGCATGGCGAAGCCTTGGACGACCTGCGGCAACGACAGCGTCCAAAAATCAGCCGTGGTGGTCCAGCCGGATCTCCACATGGTGACGATCCCCATCCAGATCACCGAGCCCGAAATCAGGATGCGCACGTCGATCTTCCCCACTGCACGCCCAGCGAAGGGGGCGGCGATGATCGCAGTCATTGCGGTGAATGCGGTAACGAAGCCTGCCGAATAGGCCGTATAGCCCATCGACATCTGGAGCCATTGGGGAATGATGACAATGCCCGCGAAATAGGCGCCGAAGCACAGCGACAGCGTCACTACCCCCGATGTGAAGCCGACATGGCGGAACACCCGCAAATCGACGATCGGATGTTCCTCCGTCAATTCCCATATGATGAAGGCGAGGAAGCCGATCGCCGCCATGACGGCCAGCGCGACAATCATCGGATCGCTGAACCAATCATGATCGCGACCCGTGTCCAGCATGATCTGAAGGCATCCGATCCAGAAGATCAGCAAGCCAAGACCGATATAGTCAATCGGCAGCTTATGCCGTTCGGTCTCCACCGAATCCAGCAGCGCCATCGCCGCGAAAACGCAGACGGCTGCGATGGGCAGGTTGATGAAGAAGATCCAGTGCCAGCTCCAATTGTCGCTGATATAGCCGCCGATGATCGGCCCCACAGCCGGCCCCGCCAGCGTGGTCATGGCCCACAGCCCCATGACCTTCGCCCGCTGTTCAGGCGGATAGATGCGCATCAGCAGCGTCTGCGACATGGGCATCAGCGGACCGCCGCACAGCCCCTGCCCGATACGGCAAGCGACGATCATGCCAAGCGTGGTCGATAGGCCGCAGAGCAAAGAGAACAGCCCGAAGCCGATCATGCCCCAGGTAAAGAGACGCACCGTTCCGAATCGCTGGGCCAGCCAGCCGGTCAGCGGCACGCAGATCGCCTCCGCCACCGCGTAGGATGTAATGATCCAGGTGCCCTGGTCAGGCGAAATACCTAGATTTCCCGCGATATGGGGCACCGACACATTGGCGATCGTCAAGTCCAGAACGACCATGAAATTGCTGAACGCCAGCACCAGCCCGGCCAGCATGCGCTGGCGCGGGTTCAGGGGGAAAGTCTCTGCCTGGCCGGTCACCGCAAGGTTCCTCAATCGCCCGAAAGATCGATTTCGACCTCGGTCGAAAGCCCCACGCGCAGCGGATGCGCGGCGAGTTCCTTGGGATCAAGCGCGATACGCACCGGCAGACGCTGGACCACCTTGATCCAGTTGCCGGTCGCGTTTTGCGCCGGGATCAGCGCCATGGACGACCCGGTGCCGCCCGAAAAGCCGACGACCTTGCCATGATAGACCACGTCGCCGCCGTAGATGTCCGCGACAACGGTGGCGGGCATGCCGATGCGAACGCGCCGCAGCTGCCGTTCCTTGAAATTGGCATCGACATAAACCTGGGCCAGTGGAACGATGCTCATGATGGGACTGCCCTGCGCAACGCGCTGGCCGACCTGCACCTGGCGTCGGGTGACGACCCCGTCGATGGGCGCGCGAATGATCGTGCGTTCAACGTCCAGCCGGGCATTTTCCAGCTTCGCCTTCGCGGCGAGTACGGCAGGATCGGTTTCGATCGTCGAGCCACGCACCAGCGCATCATTGGCGGCGAGCTGCCCTTCGGCCGCGCCCTGGGTTGCCCTGGCGGTCGCCACGCCCGCGCGCGCTTGCTCAAGACCCGCGCGGGCAGCCGCAAAAGCCTTGCGTGCGCTGGTGACTTCGTCGCCCGAAACAGCGCCTTCGGGGGCAAGCGCCTCACGCCGCTGCAGGTCCACGCGCGCCTTGTCATAATCGGCCTGCGCGGCCGCGAGCTGGGCGTTCGCCTGCGCGATATCCGCCCCGCGCGCCTGCACTTGCGCGGCAAGCGAACTGCTGGTCGCGGAAGTCTGCCGGAAGCGGCGGCGCGCCTCGGCAAGGTCGGCTTCCGCCTGCGCCAGCGCGATCCGCGCATTGGTGGGGTCGAGCCGGACCAATATGTCGCCCCGCTTAACAGCCTGCGTGTCCGTCACCCGCACCTCGACCGCCTGCGCGGAGATGAGCGGGGTGACTTGCGCGATTTCCGCATTCACATAGGCATTGTCGGTGCCGACATGATTGCGCCCGACCAGCACATAATAGAGGCCATAGAGCGCCCCTATGACGAGCACCGCCAGACCAAGGCGGACCAGCCATTTCTTGCGCTGCTCCATCCGCGCGCTCTTCTCGGCCGGGACGGCTTCGGACGTGAATTCAGGGGCTGCGTCAGCCATGGGAGAAGTCCTCGGGCGAAGTGCCGCTGGCGGCAAAGCCGCCGCCCAGCGCGCGAATGAGAGCAATGTCGAGCGTGAATGCGCTGGCTTCCAGTTCCGCTACGGACTGGCGCGCCGCCAGCAGCTGGTCTTCGACATTCAGCACATCGAGATAGGTAAAAAGGCCGCCCCGATATCGCTTCTGCGCGATCGCATAGGCTTCTTCCGAAGCGGCCAGCGCCGCACGCGCTTCCGTCAACCGTTGATCCAATATGCGCCTGCCGGTGACCGCGTCGGCAACCTGCTGATAAGCGCCGAGCACCGTCTTGTCATAATTGGCGACCGCTTCGTCAAATGCCGCGCGAGCGCCACGATAGCGTCCCCTCAATTCCCCACCATGGAAGATCGGCAGGCTCACCGCCGGGCCAACATTGCCGAACAGCGAATCCTTGCTGAACAGCGTCTCCAGGAAGGAGCGCGGACCCGTTACGGACTGATCGGTGAAGGAAGTGTTGTAGCCGAGCGACTGGACGCCCACGAGCGCGCTCAGGCGAATGGCGGGAAAGAAGTCCGCGCGCGCAACCTTTATGCGCTTGGCGGCTGCCTCCGTCCGGGCGAGCGCGGCAGCAATGTCGGGGCGGCGCGCGACAAGGTTGGTGGTGATGTCGGCGGGAAGGCCGAGCGGGGCGAGATTGCCAAGCCTGGGCGGCGCGATCGCAAGCCCGCGGTCGGGACCCGCGCCGATCAGTGCCGCGATCTGATGACGCCGGACAGCAATGGACTGATCGATGCCGGCGAGCGCCGCCCGCGCGGAAGCGACCGTCGCATCCGCCTGCCGGACGCTGCCACGGGTTTCGAGGCCATTGCGCTGCCGCTGTGTCACCAGCTTTTGGCTGGCCGCTCGGATATCGAGCGCCCGCTGCTGGATTGCGCGTTGATCGTAGAGCCGGGCGAGGTCGGCATAGGCGTCCGCAACGCCGGTGGTCAGCGCCAGCCGCGCCTGCTGCGCATCGATGCGCGCTGCCTCCGCTTCGGACGTGGCTGCGGCCAGCGCTGCGCGGTTCCTGCCCCACAGGTCGAGGTCGAAATTGAAGTCCAGCGCGGCCTGCCCGGTGCCGAGCCACCCCTTGGGCACGAAATCCTTGGGAAAGCCCATATTGTAGCTTTGCTTGGTCGCAGCGGCCGACGCATTCAGATCGACCGAGGGGAGCAGCGACGCTCCGGCCTGTTGCGCGGCGGCGGACGCTTGGCGGAAACGGGCGGCCGCGGCGACCATGTCGGGAGAGGCGGCAAGCCCTTCCTCCATCAACGCATCAAGTTGAGGATCTCCATAGACCTTCCACCAGCCTTCGTCAGGCCAAAGGGCCTTGCCTTGCCCCAGGGTCTGGGAGGCCGCGACGCTTTCTGCCGTGCGGAGCGTGGGCGCGGGCCCCAGATCGGGGACGGACGCGCAGGCGGCGAGCGCCAGCATCGTCGCTGCAGATGCGGCCGAGCGCACAGAAAAGATGAAACGACTCACGGACATAGAAAACCGTACTGACTGGTATGAAAAATGCCCTTGCTCCTGCTGCAAAGCCTTGTCAACAAAATTATCGTACTATATGGTACAGTTTTATGACAGAATCGACAGAGGCACCCTGTTTGTCCCGCCGGGAAGCGCGACGCCGCGATCGGCGCGGCGCTATTATCGCGGTGGCGCGGCGATCCTTCCTGAACAATGGCTATGCCGCGACCACCATGTCCTCCATCGCCGCGGAACTTGGCGGATCGAAGGGCACGCTATGGAGCTATTTCCCAGGTAAGGAGGAATTGTTCGCTGCCGTCTTGCGGGAGACGACAGAAACCTATCACGCCAGCCTGATCCAGCTGCTCGACCCGGCTGGTGATCTTGGACCCACGCTACTGCGCTTCAGCCATGATCTACTCCGCAAGGTGACGTCGCCCGAAGCGATCGCGCTGCATCGGCTGATCGCGGCAGAGGCGAGCCGCTTTCCTGAAGTCGGCGCGATCTTCCTGGAACTGGCGCCGCTGCACACACGCAATCTGCTGGCGCACTTCCTGGAGGGCTGCATGGAGCGAGGGCAGTTACGGCACGCCGATCCGCAACTGGCGGCAAGAACCCTGATCGTCCTCACCCTTTCGGGCTGTCACCAGCAGATGATCTGGGGCAATAGCGCCCCCCCATCGGCGGAACAGGTGGAGGCAGATGTTGCATTTGCCGTCGATTGTTTCCTGCGCGCCTATGCGCCTGACGGGGCAGTTCCGTTACAGGCAAGCGCGCATTAACCATTTATTTGCTCGGTTATCCTAGATCAAGGCGTGCCAGGAGATGCACGCCATGCAGTTTTTCAAGCCAAGCGCCACTAGGCACGGCGAAGACAGCGACAGGACCGGGACCGGCCTGCCGCCGCGTCGCCGCCGCTTGCTGTTGATCGATGAGGATGACACCGCCCGCGCGGTGGTGGCGCGCCGCCTGTCGCATCTGAACTACGACGTCGTGCTGGCGGAAAATGGGTTTGTGGCGCTGAACCGCCTGCTTGCCCGCCCCGTCGATGTCATCCTGATCGACATGAGCCTCGTCATTTTGCCCGGCATCGCCACCATGAAGAAGATTCGCGCCGCCGGACTGGCTGGCCAGGCGAGTTTCGTCATGATCAACGGGCGTCAGGACAGCATCAGCATGGTGGAAGCGCTGGAAGCGGGCGCCGACGATCATATCACCAAGCCGTTCGACTTCGACGTGCTGGACGCGCGGCTCCGCCACTTGTGCCAGCGTGCCGACGAACTGAGCATGCTCGCGCGGCATAATGCCGAACTGGATGCTCGCATCGCCCGGCGCGCGGTGGAACTGGGCGAAACCCGTGACGCACTGCAGGAACTGCAGGCTGACCGGGCGCGGCTGGTTTCATCCATCCAGGCCTTGAACGAAGAAATTGCGCGGTTGAGCGCCAGTCGCGCCTGACGAGCAGCGCTTCAGTCAATGGGTCGCGACGAACCAGCCGCTGATCCCCGCCGCCATCGCCACGCATACGGCAACCACGCCCCAAAAGGCCCAGGCTTCATCCGGGCGCAGCGGGAGACGATAGCCCGCGCGCCCTCCCGCCAGCCATCCGCATGGATCCAGCTGAAGGCAGCATGATCGGCTTCTGCGCAAAAAGCGTCGATGGTGATTTCCCGAGCGTGGCCGCCTTCATTGACGAACACCCGGCTCATCGCGGCAACGCCAGCCAGAGCGAGAGCCCCTCGCCCGGATCGGCAGGCGGCGCGGATGCGGGGACGCGCACTGCATCGGCGCGGGCGCGATCAAGAATGGCGGCTGGCACCTCAGGCGCGTGATAGATACGGTCGGCCTCCCCCAGCAGGCGCGCGGCGCGCAGCGTCAGATCGTCGGGGTCGCCGGACAGTAGGGAGATGTGAACGAAACGAGAGGCGGCCACATCGCCCTGCTCCGCCAGCCACAGCGGCACCCCATCGGCGGCATCGTCGCGCATCAGGTCGATCGGTCCGCCAGCAGCCAACCCGGCGTCGATCGCCCGGCGGCGCGCGCTCGCTTCTGGCCAGCGCGCGCGGATTGCCGCCCTTGCGCCATGAAGCGCAGTGGCAAGTGCGCCCAAACGCTGCGGCAACAACGCCTCGATCCTCTGCCGCAACGCCTTCGCTAGCCCCGCCGACGCGCCCCCGGTGCCGATAGCGATCAGCACGGGATCGCGATCGATAATGGCAGGCAGGGTGAAGTCGCACAGGTCCGGGCGGTCGGTCGCGTTCACCAGGATGCCCCGCACCTTGAGCCGGGCTACTGCAGCCTCATCGCCATCTGCGACGATCGCAAGCATAGCCTCATCACCCTCACCCACAATGCGCGCGCCCGCGCGTTCGAGCAGCCGCCGCTTGGCGTCCGCGGCCTCCCCTGCCCCCGTCAGGATCACCGGCCTGCCCCTCAACATCAGGAAGACGGGCAGGCTCTGCATCAGTCGCGAACCCAATCCGGGATGCTGTCCGCTTCGATCAGCGCCTCGATCGGCGGCCGCGCGCGGACGACCGCCCATTTATCCCCAGAAACCAATACCTCAGGGGTCAGCGGGCGGCTGTTATAGGTGCCCGCCATGGTCGCGCCATAGGCGCCTGCGGTCATGAAGGCGACCAGATCGCCCGCCTGCACCACGTCCATGTCGCGGTGCATGGCGAAGGTGTCGCCTGTTTCGCAGACCGGCCCCACCACATTGGCCGTCTCGCGCGTACCGGCTGGATGGACCGCGCGAATGTCGTGCCACGCGTCATAGAGGCTGGGCCGCATCAGGTCGTTCATCGCGGCATCGACGATGACGAACGGCGCTTGCGCCCCCTGCTTCACCCGCACCACGCGCGACAGCAATGCGCCCGCATTTCCGACGATGACGCGGCCGGGCTCGAACATCAGCCGGACATTCCAACCCTGCGTCACGCGCGTCACCATTTCGCCATAGGCTTGCGGAAGCGGCGGAATGGGAAGCGAGGGATCATAGGGCACGCCAAGGCCGCCGCCGAGATCGGCGGTCCGGACATCATGACCCGCCGCGCGCAGCTGATCGATCAGCGCGCCCACCTTGGTAAAAGCGGCTTCCAACGGCGTCAGGTCGGTGAGCTGACTGCCGATATGCACCGCGACTCCCTGCACATCGAGGCCGGGCAAATCACGCGCGGCGGCGTAGCTTTCCAGCGCCCGGTCATAGGGGATGCCGAACTTGTTCTCCGACTTGCCGGTCGAAATCTTGGCATGGGTGCCAGCATCCACATCAGGGTTGATGCGGTAAGCGACGGGAGCCTTCTTCCCCAACGAAAGCGCAACTCGCGACAGCATCTCCGCTTCCGGCTCGCTCTCCAGATTGAACTGGTAGATGCCATGCTCCAGCGCCAGCCGCATTTCCTCGGCGGTCTTGCCGACGCCGGAAAAGACGATGCGGTTCGCCGGAATGCCCGCCGCGATCGCGCGCAGCAGCTCACCACCCGAAACCACGTCCGCGCCCAGGCCCAGCTTCGCCAGCGTCGCGAGTACCGCGCCATTGGGATTGGCCTTCACCGCAAAGGCGATCAGCGGATCGTCCAGCAGCGACAGCGCGTCGCGAAACACGTTCACATGGCGCGTCAGCGTCGCGGTGGAATAGATATAGACGGGCGTACCCACCGCCTGCGCGATATCCGCCATCGGCACCTGTTCCACATGCATGGCGCCGTTTACATAGTCGAAATGGTCCAAGGCTCTATTGTCCTAGCGAGTCTTATTGGGGCTGGCTTTCGGGCGGCAGGTCGAACGGATCATCCTTGCGCTCCTGCGACTGGGTCAGCAGTTCGACATTGCGCTCGGGCCGTGCCTGGGTCGAAGGGGACATGAGCTGCTGCGCCGTTGGTGCAGCGGCGGCGCCCACCGGAACTGCAGGCATCTTCTGCCCTTCGATCGGCTTCAACGGCTGGCGACCGCCACATGACGCCAGGGCGATCGCCAATGCACCAACCGCCAATCCGCGGGCGAGCGTGATCCTCATGCCTTCTCCTCTCGCGCCTGCGCAATGCGCGCGCGCACCTGATCGGGCGCGGTGCCGCCATGACTTTTGCGGCTGGCCACCGAAGCATCGACCGTCAGCACCGCATAGATGCGCTCATCGATGCGCGGGTCAATGGCTTTCAGCGTCTCGATAGGCAGGTCTGCGAGCGGCACGCCCGCGCTCTCTGCCGCCGCCACCGCGCGCCCGGTGATATGGTGCGCCTCCCGGAACGGCACATCGGCTTCGCGCACCAGCCAGTCGGCCAGGTCCGTCGCCGTCGCAAAGCCGCTTTCGGCAAGCGCGCGCATCCGGTCGGTGCGGAACGTCAC
>Ga0105148_100020_pt1 | contig 23647 bp, 23 predicted proteins | sample RS_199metaG_FD_91502 | JGI IMG/M metagenome (GOLD analysis project Ga0105148, IMG submission 91502) | Switchgrass associated microbial communities from Austin, Texas, USA, to study host-microbe interactions - RS_199 metaG | ecosystem: Host-associated > Plants > Roots > Rhizosphere | place: USA... | reverse complement strand
GTGCGCAGATGATCAAGCCCACGTTTGCGCACGGCGACCGTCGGTATAACCGGCACGCCCAGTTCACGCGAAAGGACCGCCGCGTCCAGTTCCAGCCCGTCACGGGTGGCGAGGTCCACCATGTTAAGTGCGATGACGGTCGGCAGGCCGAGCGACAGCAGTTCCAGCGCGAACCGCAGATGATTGTCGAGATTGGAGGCATCGACCACCACGACCAGAGCATCGGGCAAACGCTCGCCCTCCTGCTTGCCCAGGACAACGTCGCGCGTCACCTGCTCGTCGGGGCTGGTGGGGTTGAGGCTGTAGGTGCCGGGCAGGTCGACCAGTTCGACCGGGCGGCCATCCGACAGCGACAGGCGACCCGCCTTGCGCTCCACGGTGACGCCGGGATAGTTGCCCAGCTTCTGCCGCGCCCCGGTCAGGGCGTTGAACAGGGCGCTCTTGCCTGCATTGGGATTGCCGACCAGCGCGACCAGAGGCAGCGTGCTCATTCCTCGTCGTCCCGGGGGCCGGTCCGCACGCTGATGGCCGCCGCATGGTTGCGACGCATCGCGATGGTCATGCGTCCGACCTTGCAGGCGATCGGTCCCCGGCCGAGCAATCCGCCATGATGCAGCGCCTCGACGCTAGCCCCTTCGCACAGGCCGAATTCGCGCAGACGCTGACCGTCAGATGCGGACATGGCGTTCCAGTCGATCAGGTCCACATAGGCGGGTTGGCGCAGCGGCAGGTCGGTGAGGCGCAAGGAAGGGAAACTCGCAGACATTAGCTGCGAGTGACTATCAATATAGATAGGAAAAGACCAGACCGAATCGCTGTCCGGCCCGGCAGATCATACCGCCGGGTAGCGCAGCCTTCCGATGAAGCGGGAAAGGCTCAGCCGCTCGCCACCGCCGATGCCCTTCCACTTGGCTTTGGCGCGCTCGAACCGCATGACGCCTTCGATCCGCCGGTCCAGGAAGGCGCGGCTGTCCGCCCAATCCTCGCTCTCGTCATCGACGAAGACCAGCAGCGTCGCGGCATAGACTGCCGCCAGCGTCAGGCGTTTGCTGTAATGGTTGAAGTCCGTCGCACTGTCGCCAGCCGTACGCCACATCACATCTGCCGTCCGCCAGCCGAGCTTCGCCGCGCGCGCACTGTTCTGCGGCATGGCCATGATCGCCAGCGCGCGTCGCAACGCTTCGCGATCCCGTGCCAGCAGCTTCAGCCGTGCGCTGACCAGTGCGGTGACGCGCTGGCGAATCGACATGGTGGCGATCTTTTCAGGGGGCAGGGCCTCGACCATCCGCGCGTCGATACTGGCGAACCATGCGTCGATCATATCCATCGCGCCCGTGGAGAAGGCGAGCTGGGCAATCTCGACGTCCACGCGCCCCTCATCCGCCGCCATCGCCACCGCTTCAGGACGCCAGCCGTCAAAAGCGGCATGGCGCGGCAGGATCGGCGCCAGATGGGCGCGTACTTCGTCCAAGGTCGGATCTTCAGGCAACTGGCTCATGGCTCCATGGTAAGGTCGGCTGTCCTCACGCACAAGCGCCGCGCCAAACGCTTAAAAGATGATGTTGCAACATATCATTAGATATGATGTAACATCATCTCTGCGACGACGATAAGATCGCGCAGAGGATGGAGGATGCGATGGCGTTAATGGCGATGCACGCAATCGGCGGTCAGCGGCAGTCGGGCTATAGCGGGAGCGGTGGATCACCCGTGGGGGTCGGCGCAACAATCGCGGTTCACGCGCTGGTGGTCGGGGCGTTCATCCTGATGCCCAAGGAGGCCATTGCGCCCTATGTGCCGCAGATCTTCATCGGCAACCAGATCCCGCTCGACCCGCCTCCTCCACCTGAACCACAGCCGCAGCAGCCCGAAAGCAAGCTGCCGGCTCGCGTCAAGACCGATCCACTCCCCGGCAAGCCCGACGAGTTGGTGAAATTGCCCGAAAGCGGCGCGAACGAACTGCTCACCGGTGCTGGGGCGGGGGAGGGTAAGGATGGAGGCGAGATCATCCTGCCGCCGATTGCTCCCCCGCATGAGCCGGTGCTGGTCGAGCCCAAAATCGATCCCCGGGCACTCCCGGCGTTTCAACCGGATTATCCCGGATCCATGATCCGCCAGGGAGTGGAAGGCTCCGTCACGGTCCGTGTGATCATCAGCGCTGACGGGCGAGTGACTGACATAGAGCGCGTGTCCGCGACCGACGAATCCTTCTGGCTCGCCACTCAGCGCCACGCCTTGCGCAAATGGCGCTTCCGTCCGGCGACTCGTGACGGCGTTGCGATCGCCAGCAGCAAAGTGCTGACCGTCCACTTCAAGCTGACCGACAGGTGAGCGTGCTCGCGCCGGATGCAAGGGGCGGCTTTGCATCCGGCCGCGCCATCCCCTATATACCCGCGATGGCGATCTTCCCCCGTCCGGTCTCTCCCAAGAGCGCGCTAAGCGACCTGTGGAGCTATTTTCGCGAGAATCGGCCGCATAAATGGCCGCTGCTCGGCCTGTCGATCGCCATCACCTATGTGATCATCTGGGTCTTCGTGGTCGATGCGAACACCAACACCATGCCGACCCGGAACAAGATCATCTATATCCAGAGTTGGGACGCAAATCGCTCTGATGCCGCGATCATCCTGCAGCAGAAGATCGATCTGGCGAAGGGCGAGGCGGCGCTGCAAAAGTGGCAGAAGCAGATGCAGGGCTGGGCTGACGCCTTCGGCATTGACTGGCGTACCGAGGAAGCGCGCAACACCGCGCGGCGCAAGGAAGCGCTGAAGGAAATCAACGCTCAGCTCGATTCGCGTCTGGCGAAGGCGGAGGCGGCGGAAAAGGCCGCACCCCAAACGCGCCAGCCTTGACCGGGTCAGCCATGGCCGATCCTCTGGACGACCGCCGTTTCATGGCAGCGGCTATCGCCTTATCCGAACGTGGCCGCGGACTTTCCACCCCCAATCCGAATGTCGGCTGCCTGATCGTCCGCGATGGCGTGATCGTCGGTCGCGGCTGGACGCAGAAGGGCGGCCGTCCTCATGCGGAGGCGCAAGCGCTCGACCAGGCGCTGGACCAAGCGCGCGGCGCAACCGCCTATGTGACGCTGGAGCCCTGTTTCCACCTTTCCGCGCGCGGCCCCCGCTGTGCCGATCTGATGGCGCGCGCAGGTGTGAAGCGAGTCGTGATCGCCCTGCGTGACCCTGATCCGCGCACCGACGGCCAAGGCGCGGATCATTTGCGCGCACGCGGTATTGAGGTCGAAATGGGTCTGATGGCGCAGGAAGCAGCGTCGGCCATGCGCGGCTTCGTGCTGCGCCAGACGCTTGGCCGCCCGGCCGTCACCTTGAAGCTCGGGCTGTCGCTGGACGGCTGCATTGCGCTCAAGGACGGGTCGAGCCGCTGGATCACCGGCGAATCGGCGCGCGCCCACGCTCATCTCGAACGTGTGCGGCATGACGCCATATTGGTTGGCGGCGGCACGCTTCGTGCCGACAAGCCCAGACTGGACGTGCGGCTTAACGGGTTGGAGAACCGCTCGCCCCGGCGCCTGTTGTTGAGCCGCAGCGCTCCTCCCAAGGGATGGGAAGCGATCGCCCAGCCCGAGGACATCGCCATGCTCGCCCAAGTCGATCATCTGCTGATCGAAGGCGGAGCCGCTGCCGCAGCAGCCTTCCTCCAGGCCGATCTCGTCGATCGGCTGCTGCTCTACCGTGCGCCCATCCTGATCGGCTCAGGCCATCCCGCTGTCGGCGACATTGGCCTTTCCGATCTGGCCCAGGCCCATGGCCGCTGGCGGCTGACGGACGAGCGGCGGCTGGGAGAGGACCGGCTGGAGGTTTACGAAAGGCAGCGCAGCGCTTAGAGCGCGGCTGATATTCAGCAGGATTGCAGACTCCATGTTCACCGGCATCATCACCGACATCGGCACCATTCGCTCCACTGAGCAGCGCGGCGACCTGCGTCTGGTCATCGATTCGGCCTATGACATGGACAGCGTCGCGATCGGCGCTTCGATCGCCTGCTCGGGCGCATGCCTCACCGTAGTGGAAAAGGGCGAAGGCTGGTTCGCGGTCGATCTGTCCGCCGAAACGGTTGCGCGGACCGCGCCGGGGCTTTGGGCGCAGGGGGGGCGGCTAAACCTTGAACGCGCGCTCAAGGTCGGCGACGAGCTGGGCGGTCATATCGTCACCGGCCATGTCGATGGGATCGGCACCCTGGTGTCCGCCACCCCGGAAGGCGATTCAACGCGCCTCGTCATAGCCGCTCCCGCCGCTCTGGCCCCGGCGCTGGCGGCCAAGGGGTCGATCACGCTCGACGGCATTTCCCTGACCGTCAACAGTGTAGAGGATCAGCCGGACGGCTTGGTGCATTTCGGTCTCAACATCATTCCACACACCGCCGCAGCGACCACGCTTGACCAGTTGACGGCCGGGCGGATCTTCAATCTGGAGATTGATGTTCTGGCCCGTTATCTCGACCGGATGCAGAGCCTGCGAGGGGTAGTGTGATTTCAGCTTGAAATAATCACATTATGATGTGATAGCTCCGTCGCGAGGCCAGTGTGCCAGAGGAGAGTCGCATCATGTCATCTGCGCTTATCGATACCATCCGCACCTTGGTCAATGAAGGGGGCATGTCCCGCTCCGGCCTGGCGCGCGCCGCTGGATTGCACGCCAACAGCCTGCGCAAGCTGGGTGAACCGGACTGGAACCCGACCGCTGATACGCTGGGCAAGCTGGAAAGCTATCTCCTTCGCCGCGAAGGCGGCACCGCGCTCGCCAGCCCGGAAGAGATCATCAACGAAGCTCGCAACGGCCGTATGTTCATTCTGGTCGACGACGAGGATCGCGAGAATGAAGGCGACCTTGTCATCCCCGCGCAGATGGCGACACCCGACGCGATCAACTTCATGGCGACCCACGGCCGCGGCCTCATTTGCCTCGCGATGACCAAGAGCCGGGTTGAGGAACTTGGGCTCGACCTCATGAGCCGAAACAATGGCACACGGCACGAAACCGCTTTCACCGTTTCGATCGAAGCGCGTGAGGGCGTCACCACCGGCATCAGCGCCGCCGATCGCGCCCGCACAATTTCGGTCGCGATCGATGGATCGAAGGGCCGCGACGATATCGTCACCCCCGGCCATGTCTTCCCGCTGGTCGCCAGGGATGGCGGCGTGCTGGTGCGCACCGGCCATACCGAAGCGGCCGTCGATGTGGCGCGGCTCGCCGGGCTCAATCCCTCCGGCGTCATCTGTGAGGTGATGAAGGACGACGGCACGATGGCGCGCCTCGACGACCTCATCCCCTTCGCGCAGAAGCACAAGATGAAGATCGGCACGATCCGGGACCTTATCGCCTATCGCCGCCGTCACGATCATATGGTGGAACGCCGCGCTGAGACCACGTTCAAGAGCGAGTGGGGTGGCGATTGGAAGGCGATCAGCTTCTACAACAAGGCGACGAACAGCGAGCAGTTGGTGCTGCAGAAGGGCCATGTCGCTCCCGATGAGCCAACCCTTGTGCGCGTGCATCAGCTTTCCCTGCTGGACGATGTCTATGGCGCAAGTGGCCCGCGCCGCGGCCTGCTCGCAAAATCGATGGAGATCATCGCGCAGGAAGGTGCGGGCATCATCGTCGTGCTGACAGGCGCCTCCCCGGTGGATTTCGTCAGCCGCATCCTGCGCCATCATGCCGGTCAACCCGGCAGCGGCATGGACGAGCTTCGCGACTATGGCGTCGGCGCACAGATCCTCGCCGAACTCGGCGTTCATGACATGATCCTGCTCAGCAACACGCATCACAGCCTGATCGCGCTTGACGGCTACGACCTCGCCGTGGTTGGGCAGCGGTCCGTCGAGCTATAAGAAGGACATCAGCCGTGGCCAAATTCCTGATCGTCGAAGCTCGCTTCTACGACCATCTCAACGACCTCCTGATCGAAGGCGCGGCCGCTGCGCTCGACGCGGAAGGGCATAAATATGACGTCGTGACCGTGCCGGGCGCGCTCGAAATTCCGGGAGCGGTCGCTCTGGCGGCGGAAACCGGCCGCTATGACGGCTTTGTCGCCATCGGCGTGGTGATCCGGGGCGAGACCTATCATTTCGAAGTGGTCTCGAACGAAAGCGCGCGCGGCCTGATGGCGCTCAGCATGGATGGCATCCCGATCGGCAACGGCATTCTCACCGTGGAAAATGAGGCGCAGGCCCTGACCCGCGCCCGTCCCACCGAAAAGGACAAGGGCGGCGAGGCGGCGAAGGCCGCCATCGCCATGCTGGCGCTGCGCGAGAAGTTCAGCGCCTGAGGTGATGAAGAAAAGAGGCTGCCTTCGTCGGGCAGCCCTTTTCCCTTGCACAAACAACCCATCATTCGCTCGAAGCGACCGATTCAAATGGGTCGAACGAAGTGGGAACTCTCCTTACCCCGCTTTGGCGAGCACCGGATAATCTACATAGCCCTCCGCGCCCTGGGTGTAGAGCGTACCCTCGCTCAGGGGGTTGAGCGGCGCGCCAACCGAAAAGCGGTCGGGCAAGTCGGGATTGGAAATGAACGGGCGCCCGAAGCTGATCGCTTGCGCCAGTCCGCTGGCCAGATCCTCCTGCGCGCGCGCCACATCATAATCACTGTTCAGCACCAGGGGGCCGCTGAAGTAACGGCGCACGATCGGCGACTGGCGCGGCACGTCGCTCGCGCCGCGCGTGCCGTCCGGCCGCTGTTCGCGCATTTCCACGAAAGCGAGGCCGATCGGCTCCAGTGCCTGCGCAACAGCGGCCGACAAACTGGCCGGATCGCTGTCGTCAGTTCCCTGTGACGCGCCATTCAGCGACAGCCGAACCGCTGTCCGGTCCGCGCCGATTGCATCGGCAACCGCCTGCGTGATTTCGCGAAGCAGGCGCACGCGGTTTTCGGGGCTTCCGCCATAAGCGTCCTGCCGCTGGTTGACGCCGTTGCGGAGAAACTCGTCGATCAGATAACCGTTGGCTGCGTGGATCTGCACCCCGTCAAATCCTGCTTCGCGGGCGTTGCGCGCGGCCGTGGCATAGGTCGCGATCAGCGGCGGGATTTCCTCTGCTGCTAGCGCGCGGGGCTGCTCATAGGGTTTGTTGCCCTCATAAGTATGGGCATGTCCCGGGGCGGTGATCGGGCTCGATGAGATCGGCTGCTCGCCCGTGACGCTCGAATGCACCAGCCTGCCCATGTGCCAGAGTTGCGCGAAAATGCGGCCGCCCGCATCATGCACGGCTTGCGTCACCGGCTTCCACGCCGCGACCTGCTCCGCCGACCAGATACCCGCCGCATAGGGCCAGCCAAGTCCCTGCTGCGACACGCCGATGCCTTCGCTGATGATGAGTCCAGCCGAGGCACGCTGCCGGTAGTAATCCGCCATGATGGGCGTGGGCACATGGTCGCGGGTGGCGCGGGCTCGGGTCAGCGGCGCCATGAGGATGCGGTTCCGCGCGGTAACAGCGCCAATCTTTACGGGATCGAAGAGGCTGGTCATGACTTCCTCTAATCAAGGTTTCAAATTGCAACGTAAATGTTTGTCGACGCCAGCTAAGTACTGGCGAAGCCTCTTTCAAGAGGGGAGAGAGCGAAGATCAGAAGAATGTATCGACCGCATGGATCGCCAGTCCGACAAGCCCGCCGACCAGCGTCCCGTTGATCCGGATATATTGCAGGTCACGACCGACCGCGCCCTCAAGGCGGCTGGTGACCGTCCCCGCATCCCAGCCGCGCACTGTTTCGCTCACCAGCGTCACGATCGAATCTCCGTAAGCCGCCGTTGCACCCACCGCAGCGCGGCGTACGAAACGATTGATCAGCAAGCGCAGCCGAGCATCCTCTTGTAACGTCGTGCCCAACTGCTGCAGTGCTTCGCCCAGACGTCCCGCCATCGCCTTGCCCGGATCGCGCACCGCGCGGAGCAGTCCGGACCTGGCCTGCTCCCATAGGCCGTCGATCCACTGCTGCATCGCCGGATTATCGACGATCTCATCGCGGATGCGCGACACGCGTTCCTGCATGGCGGCATCGAACTGCAGATCCTGTGCCAGCTTTGCCATGCCCTCTTCCGCCTTCAGCCGCAGGCTGTGCCCAGGATCGGCAGCCATTTCCGCCAGCAGCCGCCTCAGCCCGTCGATAATGGCATTGGACAGATTCTCATCCAGCCCGGTCCAGCGCAATATCTTGCCCGCCCGGTCATGCACCATCTGGCGGATAAGATGATCATTGGCCTCCAGCGTGCGATCTGCCCAATGGATGATCCCGTCCATCACTGGTGCGTGTCGGCCGTCCCGCATCGCTGCCTCGATCGCCTGCCCGATCAAGGGCGACAGGTTCATGCCGCGCAGCCGTTGCGCGATGGCGCCCTTCACCATGCCACCCAGCCGTTCCTGATCCAGGGCTTCGAGCATGTCAGCCGCCAGCCGCGAAGCGCCCTCGCGCAACCGGCCGTCGCCGCCCGAGGGGCTGGCGAGGAAGCGTCCGGCCGCGCCCGCCACGTCCAGCCGCTGCATGCGGCGGGCCACCACGGCGGGGGTCAGGAAGTTATCGCGCAGGAACAGCGCCAGCGTGTCGCCGATCCGGTCCTTGTTGCGCGGAATGATCGCTGTGTGCGGAATGGGCAGGCCAAGCGGATGGCGGAACAACGCGGTGACCGCGAACCAGTCGGCAAGTCCGCCCACCATGGCCGCTTCAGCGAAGGCCTGGACGAAACCGATGGCGGGGTGAACACGGGCTGTGGCCCGCGCGGCCAGGAACAGCAGCGCCATGGCCAGCAACATGCCCGTCGCCACCAGCCGCATGTCGCGCGAGGATCGGACCGGCACATCGGCGGCGGGAAGGGAAACGGGAAGCAGCTTCATCGTCCGACCAACGGTTACGCCGGCGTTTCGTTCAGACAAGTGCTTCTTTCGCCATGCTGCCTGTCCTCCGCCCTATTCCGCTGGCTGCGCCGTGTGGTCATGTGGCGAATCGTCACCCGGCTTGTAGGTGAGCAAGCGGCGGCTCAGGCGCGGGCCGGCCCACTCCTCAATCTCCAGGGCCAGGCTGAACGTCGCAGGCACGATCACCAGGGTCAGCAGGGTGGATAGCAACAGCCCGCCGATCACCGTGATGCCCATCGGCGCGCGCCATGCGCTGTCGCCGCCCAGCGACAGGGCGGTTGGCACCATGCCCGCGACCATGGCTACGGTGGTCATGACGATCGGCTGCGCACGCTTGTGCCCCGCATCCACGATCGCGTCAAAGCGCGGCACGCCCTTCTGCACTTCCTCCAGCGCGAAATCGATCACCAGGATGGAGTTCTTGGCGACAATGCCAAGCAGCATCAACAGGCCGATCAGCACCGGCATGGAAATCGGATTGCCGGTCAGGTGCAACGCCAGCGCCCCGCCCAGCGGCGCGAGTAGAAGCGAGCCCAGATTGATGAAGGGCGGCATCAACCGCTTGTAGAGCAGCGTGAGCACGGCCAGCACCAGCATGATGCCGGAAATCACGGCGACGACGAAGTTCCTCACCATCTCGGCCTGCCATTTGGACTCGCCGGTGTTGATTTTCTGAATGCCGGGGATGCGTCCTTCCTCCACTGCCTTCATCGTCGGTAGGGCGTTGATCTTCTTCATCGCCTGGCTGCTGACGATGCCCGGCGCGAAGTCCGCATCGACGACGATCCGGCGGATCTGATTGTAGCGGCGGATCTGCGTCGGCCCTGCGCCAAATTCGACATCGGCCACGACCTTCAGCGGAACGGAGCCTCCGCTGACTGTCGGCACCGGCATATTTTCAATCGTGGCAATGTCGCGGCGGCTGTTTTCCGCCACTGCCACGCGGATCGGAATCTGGCGATCGGACAGCGAGAATTTGGCGCTGTTCTGATCGATCTCACCGATGGTCGCCACCCGAATGGTCTGGCTGAGCGCGGCGGTGGTCACGCCCAGACTGGCCGCCAGGTCGAAGCGCGGCTTGATGATGATTTCCGGGCGGTTCATGTCGCCCTGCACGCGCGGCGCGCGGACCTCCCGCACGGCAGACATCTCGGACACCAGCTTGTTCGCCGTCTGCTCCAGCAGTTCGGCATTGTCGCTGCCCAACATGACCGTGACGTCACGGCCGAGGCCGCCGCCCGCCTGCGATTGGAAATTGACCCGCGCGTCCGCGATCTGCTGGAATTTCGGCGCGACGCTGCGCTCCCAATCCACGGATGATCCGGGTCGGTCCTTGCGCAAAGTCAGGTAGATGTTGGCGCTGGTCGGTTCGATATCGGCAAAGGCCGCATCGACATAATCCTTATCCGCCGCCAATATGTCCGCAACGCGCCGAGCGACCCCCGCCGTCTGCTCCAACGTGCTGCCCGGCACCGTTTCAATCTTCACCTGACTGAAATCGGTATCCATCGACGGCTGGAACGCCATCGGCAATGTCGCGAAGGCCAGCAGCGTCGCGGCGAAGGCGAGCCCGCCTATGCCGACCGTCCACAGGCGATGATCACGCAGCCAGGCGGCAAAGCGGGGCCGCCCGCCGCGGGCGCGGTAGGCGTGCGCCGCGCGTTCGTCGAGTGACCAGTGCAGGACGCGCATATAGACGTCCATCAACCAGCCCTCGCCATGGCTTTCCTGGCCATGGGCCTTCAGGAAATAGGCGGCGACCATGGGCGTGATGAGGCGCGCAACCGCCAGGCTCAGCAGCACGGCCACGACCACGGTCATGCCGAACTGAATGAAGAACTGCCCTGAAATCCCCGGCATCAGCGCGACCGGCAGGAACACCGCGACGATCGCCATCGTCGTCGCCAGCACGGCAAGACCGATCTCATCAGCGGCATCGATCGCTGCCTGATAAGCGGTTTTGCCCATGCGCATGTGGCGGACGATATTCTCGATCTCCACGATCGCGTCGTCCACCAGCACGCCCGCCACCAGGCTGAGCGCCAGGAGCGAGGTCATGTTGAGCGTGAAGCCCATCATGTCCATGAACCAGAAGGTCGGAATGGCGGACAGTGGAATGGCCAGCGCCGCGATGATAGTCGCGCGCCAGTCACGCAGGAACAGGAACACGATGACGACTGCCAGCACCGCGCCTTCGATCATCGACTGCATCGCCGAATGATATTGGCTTCTGGTATATTCGACGCTGGTGAACAGCTGCTTATAGCGGATCTTCGGATTTTCCTTCTTCAACTGCTCCAGCACCTTGAGTGCATTGTCGAAGACGGTGACGTCCGATGATCCCTTCGCCTTTTCCATGCTGAAGCTCGTCACCTGCGTGCCGTTCATCAGCGACAGCGACCGCTGTTCCGCATACATGTCGCGCACATCGGCCAGGTCGGCGAGCTTCACCGTGCGTCCGCCGGGGATGGCTATCTGCGTCTGCCCCAGCGCATAGGCGTCCTGCGCGTTGCCCAGCACGCGGATCGCCTGTTCGGCGCCCGCGATTTCAGTGCGACCGCCTGCGGCGTTCAGGTTCACCTGCTGCAATTGCTGGTTGACCTGCGCGGCGGTGATGCCGTGCGACTGCAGCTTGACCGGGTCCAATATGACGCGGATCTCACGCGTCACGCCACCGCCGCGCTTTACCGCAGCCATGCCCGGCACCGCCAGCAGTCGCTTGGCGACGGTATTGTCCACATACCAGGACAGTTGCTCCAGCGTCATGTCCGTGGCTTCTGCGCTGAAATAGGCGATCGGCCCGTCCGCATCCATACGCGTGACCTGCGGTTCCAATATGCCTTCGGGCAGGTCGCTGCGGATTTGATCCACCGCATTCTTGACGTCGTTGACCCCGCGATCGATCGGCGTTCCGATCTGAAACTGCACGATCGTCATCGACTGGCCTTCGGACACGGTCGATGTGATTTCATCGACGCCGCTGATGCCACGGACGGCGGCCTCGATCCGCTGCGTCACCTGGGTTTCGAGTTCCGGCGGCGCTGCGCCCGGCTGCAACACCAGCACTTGGGCGATGGGGAAGCTGATATCGGGCTGCTGGTTGATGTCCATCCGGCCGAAGCTGACGACGCCGGCGATCAGCAGCGCGACGAACAGCACCAGCGGCGATACCGGATTGCGGATGGCCCAGGCGGAAATATTGCGAAAACTCATGAGGGCTTCCTCGCCGGCGCGGTGTTACCCGGCCTTTTGCAGTTGCGGCCGGACCTTTTGTCCCGGCCGCAGGAAGGCGCCCGCCGACGCCACGATGCGTTCATTGCCATTCAGGCCGCTGGTCACCGCAACGCCCTTTTCGGATACCTGGCCCACCTCGACATCGCGCCGCTCGGTCTCTTCACGCGCGTTGATGATATAGACATAGTGCCCCTTGTCGTCCGTCTGCACGGCGGATTCGGGCAGCATCGGCGCGGTCGCGGTCCCGCTGACGATCGTCGCGGAGGCGAAACCGCCCGGACGGATAGCCGCATTATAGGGAATGGCGATACGGGCGATGCCTTGCCGGGTCTGCGGATCGACGACAGGCGAAACCTGCCATACGCGTCCGCTGAATCGCATCTGGCTACCGACCGGAGTAACTGTGGCGCTGTTTCCGGGCCGTAATGTGCTGAGGCCGCCCTCGCTCAGCTGTGTCAGCAACTCCATTTCGCCGCCCTTGGCCATGCGGAACAGCACGCCGCTGCCCGATCCAACGATTTGCCCTGGCTCGACGTCCCGCGTCAGGACCAGGCCCGCCGCGGGTGCGCGAATGTCCAGACGGCCCGTCCGCGCCCGCTGCTCGGCAAGCTGCGCTGCTGCCACCGCCACGCGGGCGTTCGCGGCGTCACGGGTGGCGGTGCGCTGGTCGATGTCCGCCTGGCTGATGAAGCCGCGCTTCACCAACGCGCGCGCACGGTCAAGCTGGGCCTGCGCCAGTTTGGCGTCGGCCCGTTGAACCTCCAACTGCGCCGCCAGGGATCGGATCTGTTCTGCTTGTACGGACCGTTCGATCACCGCCAGCACCTGTCCGGCCCGGACCCAATCGCCCGGCTGCACCAGTACCTGCCGCACTTCGCCGCCTTCGCCAACGACGCCCACTGGCATTTCCACGCGGGCGGCGAGCGATCCGGTTCCGCTTATCGTGCGCGGCACCACCGATTGGCCGGGCACGATCACGGTAACGGCTGGCGGCTGCTCTGCTGCGGGCGCTTCCGCGCCCTTGCCATGCATGGTGACCCAGGCGGCGATGGCGATCAGGATGATGGCAACGACCGCCCCGATAACCAGCGCACGCCGCCGCGCAGGCTGCGGTTCCTCGGCGAAAATGCGCACCGGGGCATCCCCGGCGACCTGAGTTTCGTAGTTCATCCTGGTTCCATCATTCGGCGGCCTGGCCGTGCAAGCGCTGTATTATATGAATAACGCACCTGCCTCAACCCTCCATACACTTTGCGCATCGGCGGGGCAACGCTGGCGGGGTGACCGCCTCCCTTGCCAAACCGGCGCGGCTATGGCGCTATGACCTAAGTTGGGTGCGGGAGGCTAGGATGGAATTGCTCGGATGGATCATCGTCGGCCTGTTGGCGGGCGCGATTGCACGCCTTGTGATGCCGGGCCGCGATCCGGGCGGATGTGTGCTGACGGTTCTGCTGGGTATCGCTGGCGCGTTGCTCGCGGGCTATGTCGGCCGTCTGCTCGGCGTCTATGAGCCAGGGGAGCAGGCGAGTTTCGTGGCGGCGGTGCTGGGGGCGATCGGCGTGCTCGCCGTTTATCGCTGGTTCGCCAGGCGCGAGTAAACGAAAAAAGGGCTGCGCCGAAACGCAGCCCTTCATACCCGCCAGCTATGCTTTTGGGGTCGGTTTTAGCGGACCGATCCGCGACGGACCAGATTGACGATGGCGAGCAGCACGATCGCGCCCACCAGGGAAACGAGGAAGCTATAGAGCGTCAGGCCTTCGTTGATCGAACCGCCGCTGAAGATCAGGCCGCCGATGAAGGCGCCCACGATACCGACGACGATGTTCAAGAGGATGCCTTGCTGCGCATCGGTGCGCATGACCATGCTAGCAAGCCAGCCAATGATACCGCCGACAACAAGCCACAAAATGATACCCATTTCACACTCTCCTTGGACCAGCGCCCCCAGCGGGTTGGCTGATCTGTTCAACGGAGAAGTCGGCTTCGCGTTCCGTCAAAAATGTTTCTGGGTTGACAATGGGAGAAGAATCGGAGCCGAGCCCAAAAGGAAAGGGCCGCCGGAAACGCATCCGGCGGCCCCTGAAACTGCCCCCTCAGCCCGCGCGCGGCGGGATGATCAGTATTTCTGCTGCCGCTCGTAGAGCGACTTGTAATATTGAATGCGCGTGACGCGCAGGCCGTGCATCCCCGACCGATCAACCGCGCGCTGCCAGCCCGCAAATTCTTCCAGCGTCAGCGAATAGCGCGCGCAGGCTTCATCGACGGTCAGCAGTCCGCCATTTACGGCGGCTACCACCTCGGCCTTGCGGCGCACGACCCAGCGGGTCGTATTCACCGGAGGAAGGCTCTCCAGAGTCAGGGGTTCCCCGAGCGGCCCGACGACCTGTGCAGGCCGAATTTTCTGATTTTCTATCATTCTCACCCTCAAAAAGCGGCACTGGCGTTGCCGGATTCAGCAGCGGCAACCTGTATGCGCGTAAGCCCTGAAGATCGGCTAAAGCGCCACGGTAAACGCTCCCTTCATCATCCTTGCCCCACTCTTAAATGCTGTGCGATCAACGGGTTGAAGCTGCCCGTCGACCGCGCGGCTTCGATCACGCCGCTTGGACGAGGCGCGAAGATTTCGGCCAGGTCCTGGATCCAGTCGCTCGGATCGTCCTGCCCCCGCAGGACCCCGGCAACCGCCTGCGCGGTCGGGCTGGCCGCCTGCTCCGCCGCCGAAGCAGCCCGCAACATCGGCCAGACCGGCGCGTGCGGCCGGTTGACAGGTCTGGCATTGGCAGGCCGAAGCCCACCCGCCCGAAGGAAACTGAAGTCCATGAGGTGAGGGAGTAGCGAAAAAAGGATAAGGTCCGGTAAACTCCGTCACGGGAATGACGCATCGCGGGCATGGTGGCTGAATCCCGCTGGAATGCAGGCGCGCGCGCGACTATATGCGCGCCCATGCAGCCTCAGTTTCAGTTGCCCGAGCCGCTCGACCAGCGGCGAATTGTCGTCGCCATGTCCGGGGGCGTGGATTCCAGCGTCGTCGCCGCGCTCGCCGCCCGCACGGGGGCAGAAACCATAGGCGTCACGCTTCAGCTCTATGATCATGGCGCTGCGGTGGGCCGCACCGGAAGCTGCTGCGCAGGGCAAGACATCCGCGATGCTCGCGCCGTCGCCGACCGCATCGGCATCGCCCATTATGTCTTTGATTATGAAAGCCGTTTCCGGGATTCCGTGATCGCGGACTTCGCCGATGAATATATGGCCGGGCGCACCCCCATCCCTTGCGTGAAGTGCAATATGGGCGTGAAGTTCACCGACCTTTTCCAGATCGCGCGCGACCTGGGTGCGGACTGCCTCGCCACCGGCCATTATGTCCGCCGTGTGGAAGGCCCGCAGGGCGCCGAATTGCACCGCGCCGCCGATCCCGCCCGGGACCAGAGCTATTTCCTTTTCGCCACGACTCAGGCGCAGCTGGACTATCTCCGTTTCCCCCTGGGCGGCCTTCCCAAGCCGCAAGTTCGCGAAATTGCGGCCGAGCTGGGCCTGTCGGTGGCGATGAAGCCTGACAGCCAGGACATCTGCTTCGTGCCCGACGGCGATTATGCGAAGATCGTGCGCAAACTGCGCCCCGATGCGGACGAGGGCGGTGAAATCGTCCATGTCGATGGCCGGGTGCTGGGCGCGCACAAGGGGCTGATCCACTATACGGTGGGACAGCGCAAAGGGCTGGAGATCGGCGGTCAGGCCAAACCGCTCTATGTCGTGCGGCTGGATGCCGAAGGACGGCGGGTGATCGTCGGGCCAAAGGCGGCCCTTGCCGTCTCCGCGGCGCGGCTGTCCGATATCAATTGGCTCGGCCGCGACTTCACCGGCCCGCTGAGCGCAAAGGTACGCTCCATGGCGAAGCCGGTTCCCGCCAGGCTGGACGGCGAACGACTGATCTTCGATGCGCCGGAATATGGTGTCGCGCCCGGCCAGGCCGCGGTGCTCTATGCGGGTGATCGCGTGCTGGGCGGCGGCTGGATCGCCGCGACTGAAGGGGCCGTGCTGGAAGCGGCATAGGCTCGTCCTGCTGCGACTAGGCTGCGCCTGTGGCTGGGCAAGTCCCGGTCAGGGGGGGCAGCGCCACCTTGCCCTTTTCCCGCCTGCCAAGTAAGGCCCGCCGGTCATGACTCGTCCGCTCACACTCGCCATCCCCAAGGGCCGCATCCTTGATGAAGCGCTGCCGATGCTCGCGCGCGTCGGCATAGAGCCGGAGGCGGAATTTCATGACAAGAAGAGCCGGGCGCTCCGCTTCGCCACGAACCGGCCCGACATATCGATCATCCGCGTGCGCGCCTTTGACGTCGCAACCTTCGTCGCCCATGGCGCGGCGCAGATTGGCATCGTCGGCTCCGACGTGGTTGAGGAATTCGACTATTCGGAACTCTATGCGCCGGTGGACCTGGACATCGGTCATTGCCGCCTGTCGGTCGCGGAACCCGTCGATCTTGCCGATGAAGACGAAGCGGCGATGAGCCATGTCCGCGTCGCCACCAAATATCCCTATCTCACGCGCCGCTATTATGAAGCACGTGGCATCCAGGCCGAATGCGTGAAGCTGAACGGCGCGATGGAACTCGCGCCCTCGCTCGGCCTTTCGCGCCGGATCGTCGATCTGGTGTCGTCGGGTGCGACGCTCAAGGCCAACGGCCTTGTCGAAACCCATGTCATCATGCAGGTGTCGGCGCGGCTGGTGGTCAATCGCGCCGCCTACAAGATGCGCTCGGCTGACCTTACGCCGCTGGTCGAGGCCTTCCGCAAGGCCGTGGGGGTGAAGGATGCCGCTTAGGCTCGACAGCCGCAGCGCGGATTTCGCCGCCGCCTTCTCTGCGTTGGTCGATGCCCGGCGCGAGGCGGATGAGGATGTGTCGCGCGACGTCACCGCCATCCTGAAACGCGTGCGAACGGAAGGCGATGCGGCGATCGCCGACTATACCAGCCGCTTCGACCGGCACGATCTGGAAGCGAGCGGCTGGGCTGTCAGTCCCGCCGAATGCCGCGCGGCGCTGGAGAGCATCTCGCCGCAGCTACGCGACGCGCTCGAACTCGCGGCTGCGCGCATTACCGCCTACCATGAAAAGCAGAAGCCGCAGGACAGCGACGGCGTAGATGCGGCGGGCGTGCGCCTGGGTGCGCGCTGGACGCCCGTCGATGCGGCTGGGCTCTATGTGCCCGGCGGCCGCGCGGCCTATCCCAGCTCGCTGTTGATGAACGTCATCCCCGCCAAGGTCGCGGGCGTCTCGCGCATCGCAATGGTGACGCCTACACCCAATGGTGAGATCAACCCGCTGGTCCTTGCCGCCGCCAGCATCGCCGGGATCGAAGAGATCTGGCGCATCGGCGGGGCACAGGCCGTGGCAGCGCTCGCCTATGGCACGGATCGGATCAGGCCCGTCGATGTCATCACCGGCCCCGGCAACGCCTGGGTCGCCGAGGCCAAGCGCCAGCTATACGGCGTCGTCGGCATCGACATGGTGGCGGGCCCGTCCGAGATCGTCGTCGTCGCCGACGCGCACAATGATCCCGACTGGATCGCGGCCGACCTGCTCAGCCAGTCCGAACATGATCCGACCAGCCAGTCGATCCTCTTCACCGACGATGCCGCCTTTGCCGACGCTGTTGCGGCGGCCGTGGAAAAGCGCCTGCCGCTGCTGTCCACGCAGGCGGTGGCTGCGACCAGCTGGGCGGCCAACGGCGCGATCATCTTGGTGCGTGACTGGCAGGAAGCGATGCCACTGGTGAATCGCCTCGCCGCCGAGCATCTGGAACTCGCGGTGGACGATCCCGACGCCCTGTTTGCGCAGGTGCGGCACGCCGGATCGGTCTTCCTCGGCCGCATGACCCCCGAAGCCGTGGGCGATTATGTCGCGGGCCCCAACCATGTCCTGCCGACCGGCCGCCGCGCGCGCTTTTCCTCCGGGCTCTCGGTGCTCGACTTCATGAAGCGCACCAGTTTCCTCAGCCTGAACCAGGGCAGCATCGACGCTATCGGCCCCGCCGCGGTCGCGCTGGCGGAGGCGGAGGGGCTTCCGGCCCACGCTGCATCTGTGGCGGCGCGGCTGAGTTAATCATTTTCCGTTCGGTTCGAGCCTGTCGAGAACCGGATGCGCTGGGTTCTCGACAGGCTCGAACCGAACGGAATAAAAGGCTTTATGAACGAACGCGCCAAATCCCGCTCCGCCGCCCGCCTTGCCGCGGTTCAGGCGCTGTACCAGCTGGAAATGGAAGGCACGCCGCTCGCCGCCCTGCTGCATGAGTTCCACCAGCATCGCCTTGGTGCGACGATCGAAGACGTCACCTATGCCCAAGCGGAAGAAAGCTTCTTCGACGACATTGTAAGCGGCGTGGACAAGCGCCGGGACGAAATCGACGGCATCATCGCCGCGCGCCTTTCCAAGGGATGGAGCCTCGAGCGGCTCGACAAGCCGATGCGGCAGATATTGCGCGCGGGTGCCTATGAGTTGCTGGCCCGAAAGGATGTTTCGACCGGCACCGTGATCAGTGAATATGTCGATGTCGCCCACGCCTTCTACGACAAGCGGGAGGCGGGCTTCGTCAACGGCTTGCTGGATGGCGTGGCCAAGGATGTGCGGAAATAAGTATTTACGTCCGTTCGTTCCGAGCGTGGTCGAGAAATGATATGGACGGCCTACCCGCTTCTCGACTTCGCTCGAAGCGAACGGAATGAGGGGCTGCTGAAAGGCATCAGGTCTTAGCCATGTCCGCTGAATCGCGCTTCCTCACCTTACTCCGCCTGCTGGCCAGCGATCCCGCAGCCCAGGGCCTGCAAGACGATGTGGCCGTCCTGGACGTTGGCGGCGCCCGCCTGATCCTCACCAGCGACACCATGGTCGAGGGCGTGCATTATCTCCCCACGGATCCTCCGGCCGATATCGGCTGGAAACTCGCCGCCGTGAACCTCTCCGACCTTGCCGCCAAAGGCGCGACGCCGGTGGCATGCCTCTTCAACTATGCACTGTCCGGCGACGATAGCTGGGACGCCGCCTTCCTCGAAGGGCTGGGCGAGGCGCTCAGTCGCCACGCCATGCCGCTGCTAGGCGGCGATACCGTGCAGATGCCCGCAGGCAGCGCCCGCAGCTACAGCCTGACCGCCATCGGCGAGGCGCGCGGACCGGTGCCGCTGCGGACAGGGGCTCAGGCGGGGGATCGCCTTTACATCACTGGCCCGGTCGGTGACGCCGGTGCGGGCCTCGACCTGCTCCGCTCGGATCCGAGAGCGTCCGGGCCACTGGTCGAAGCCTATCGCCGTCCCAAACCCCGCCTCGCCGAAGGCGCGCTCCTCGCTCCTCATGTTCACGCCATGATGGATGTGTCGGACGGCCTGCTCATCGATGCGTCGCGCATGGCGCAGGCGAGCGGGCTTGCCGTGACCATCGATCACATACCTCTCTCTCCCGCACTGGAGGCGGCGCGCGGCGCCAGCACGGCGGCACAGATCGCCGCGGCGCAAGCGGGGGACGATTATGAGCTTCTCTTCGCCCTCCCGCCTTCGGAAAAGCCGCCGGTCAGGGCCATTCCGGTAGGACATTTCTCCGCCGGGTCGGGGCTCAGCCTCCTCATCGACGGGGCTGAGATGCCGTTGCCTGCCCGCCTCGGCTGGGAGCATGGCTGACCGGCACTCCGTCAAGTTGCTGATTCAGGTCGGTTCCGTAACCGCTTGACGCGGCCCGTCCTGGCTGTAGCTTCCCCGCATCCTTTGTTCAGCCCGGTTGGACGCTCATGATGTGCGTGACCCTGATGCTGATTGACGCGGTGCCTGATGCCGGATGCGTGAATTCCGGCCGCCCCGTGTTACGCCTTTCGCCCGCCCGTCATTCCCTGCGGAGCGGTCGATGATAGGAAAAACAGGGGGAGAGGAACATCCATGCAGATTGTCTATATCGCCATAGGGTGCGGCCTGCTGGCCATACTCTACGGCCTGTTCACCAGTCGACAGGTGCTGGCGGCCTCCGCCGGCAATGAAACCATGCAACAGATTGCGGGGGCCATTCAGGAAGGGGCGAGGGCCTATCTCAGCCGACAATATATGACCATCGGCATGGTCGGGGTGGTCGTGGCCGGACTGGTGTTCTTCTTCCTCGGCGCAACCTCGGCGATCGGTTTCCTGATCGGTGCGATCCTGTCGGGGGCGGCGGGCTTTATCGGCATGAATATTTCGGTGCGCGCCAATGTCCGCACCGCAGAGGCCGCGCGCGGTACGCTGCAGAGCGGCCTCACCGTCGCCTTCCGGGCAGGGGCCATCACCGGCATGCTCGTGGCGGGCCTTGCCCTGCTCGCGATCAGCGTCTTCTTCTGGTATCTGACCGGTCCTGCCGGTCACGCGCCTGACGATCGCCTGGTGATCGACTCCCTGGTGGCCCTGGCCTTCGGCGCCAGCCTTATCTCCATCTTCGCGCGTCTGGGCGGCGGCATCTTCACCAAGGCGGCCGACGTCGGCGCGGACCTGGTGGGCAAGGTCGAGGCGGGCATCCCGGAGGATGACCCACGCAACCCTGCCGTCATCGCCGACAATGTGGGCGATAATGTCGGCGACTGCGCGGGTATGGCGGCCGACCTCTTCGAAACATATGTCGTGACCGTCGGCGCGACCATGGTGCTGACCGCGCTGCTGGTGAAGGGCGTGGACAACGCTTTCCTGCAACAGCTCATGTCGTTGCCGTTGATCGTCGGCGGCGTGTGCATCATCACCTCGATCATCGGCACCTATATGGTGCGCCTGGGCGCCAGCCAATCGATAATGGGCGCGCTCTACAAGGGCTTCTGGACCACTGCGATCCTGTCCATCCCCGCGCTTTATTTCGCGGCGCAGTTCACGCTGGGCGATCTCAATGCCCGCTTCGGCACCGATCTTGACGGCAATGGCGGCTATACCGGCATGTCGCTTTTCTGGTCGATGATGGTGGGCCTGGCCGTTACCGGCCTCATCGTCTGGATCACCGAATATTATACCGGCACCAACTATCGCCCGGTGCGCAGCATCGCGCGGGCATCCGAAACCGGCCATGGCACCAATGTGATCCAGGGCCTCGCCGTCAGCCTGGAAGCAACCGCGCTTCCAACGCTGGTGATCGTTGCCGGCATCATCGTCGCGCATCAGCTGGCGGGCCTTATCGGGATTGCCTTTGCAGCCACCGCCATGCTGGCGCTTGCAGGCATGGTCGTGGCGCTCGACGCCTATGGTCCGGTCACGGACAATGCAGGTGGCATCGCGGAAATGTCGCATCTCGACGACAGCGTGCGCGGCAAGACCGACGCGCTAGACGCCGTGGGCAACACAACCAAGGCGGTGACGAAAGGCTATGCGATTGGCTCGGCGGGCCTCGCCGCGCTCGTGCTGTTCGGCGCCTATACGGAGGACCTGAAATTCTACAACTCGGCCCTCGGCCTTACCGAACCGGTCGATTTCAGCCTCTCCAACCCCTATGTCATCGTCGGCCTGCTGCTGGGCGCTCTGCTGCCTTACCTCTTCGGCGCGATGGGCATGACGGCGGTAGGCCGCGCAGCTGGTGACGTCGTCAAGGACGTCCGTGAACAATTCGCCACCAACAGCGGCATCATGGAGGGGACTTCACGTCCCGACTATGCCCGCACGGTCGACCTCGTCACCCGCGCCGCGATCAAGGAGATGATCATCCCCAGCCTGCTTCCGGTGCTGGCGCCGATCGTCGTCTATTTCGCGATCTCGGCGGTGGCGGGTACGTCCAACGGCTTCGCGGCGCTGGGCGCTTTGTTGCTCGGCGTCATCGTCTCGGGCCTTTTCGTCGCCCTGTCGATGACCTCGGGCGGCGGCGCCTGGGACAATGCCAAAAAGTTCATCGAGGACGGCAATCACGGTGGCAAGGGATCGGAAGCGCACAAGGCGGCCGTGACCGGCGACACCGTGGGTGACCCCTATAAGGACACGGCGGGGCCCGCCGTCAATCCGATGATCAAGATCACCAACATCGTCGCCCTGCTCCTGCTCGCCGCATTGGCGCACGGGGCTTGAGTACCGCTAACTGATGTGAAGAGTCCCGCCTCCTGAACAGGAGGCGGGACTCTTCCGTGCCGCGTCAGTCACAAAACAGAAATTTATGAGTCATAATAGCGTAACGCATCAGTCATAATTGGCCCCCGTTCGCCACAGGGCGAGGGGAGATTTTATGCGACCGACGTTGAAACTCATGACAGCTCTGGCCGCGCTGGCCCTTCCGGCGGCCGCGCACGCCAGCGAGGATGAACAGCTTTGGACCGGTGTTACCGCCAATGTGAAGCTCAGCGACAAATGGCGCTTCTCGCAGGAAGTGGTCAGCCGTTTCAGCAATGATCGCGATGGCCTGTACGAGGTCGAGATTAACTCGCTGATCGGCTACAGGATCAGCAAGAAAGTCACCATCTGGGCTGGCTACACCCATGATCCTAATTATGTGAGCGGCGACTTCACCGTCATGGAGCATCGCGGCCGACAGCAGGTGACGTTCGACAATATCGTGAAGATCGGTCCCGGCCAGCTCAGCGCCCGCCTGCGCCTTGAGGAACGGTGGCGCGAAGGCGTTGATGGCACTGCCTGGCGTCTGCGGCCCTATGTCAAATATGTCCTGCCCTTCAAGGAGGGCGGCAAGACGGCCCTGGTGCTGAGCCATGAAAGCTTCATCGACCTCAACACGACCAATTTCCAGCGTGTCGAGGGTGAGGAACGGATGCGTAACATGATCGCGATCACCACTCCGTTGGCGAAGAATGTGAATGCGGAAATCGGCTACCTGCACCAGCATGGCTTCCGGCCTGACGCCGATGATCCGAACGACAATGTCGCGTCCTTCGCGCTCAGCTTCTCCTTCTGAGTAAACGTCTGTTCGGGACAGGTGGGCAGGGGTGCAGGACCGACTGGCTTGCCCCCCTGCCATAAGGGGGCCTATAGGCGCGCCCATGACCAGCGAACCTTTCCGCTCGCAGCTGGCGGCCCTCGACAAGCGCGGGCGCCTGCGCCGTTTGGTACCGCGCGCCGGGCGTGATTTCGCCTCCAACGATTATCTCGGCCTCGCATCCGATCCGATGATCGGCCAGGCCGTCGCTGATGCGGTGGCGCGCGGAGTCCCCGTGGGATCCGGCGGCTCGCGGCTTCTCCGCGGCAATGCGCCGGAACATGAAGGGCTTGAGGCGAAGGCCGCCGCCTTCTTCCGTACCCAGGGCGCGCTTTTCCTCGCCAACGGCTTTGCCGCCAATTGCGCGCTCTTTTCCACGCTGCCGCAGCGGGGCGACCTGATCGTCGCCGACGAACTCATCCACGCCAGCGTGCATGACGGCATTCGCCTGTCGAAGGCCGCGACCGTTTTCGCCCGTCATAATGACGTGCAGAGCTTTGCCGATCTGATCACGGCTTGGCGTGATGAAGGCGGCAAGGGCCGGGTCTGGATCGCCGTTGAAACCCTCTATTCGATGGACGGCGACACAGCGCCGCTCAGCGATCTGGCGACGCTTGCGGCCAAGCATGACGCGATGCTGATCCTGGAC
>Ga0105148_100019_pt1 | contig 24226 bp, 22 predicted proteins | sample RS_199metaG_FD_91502 | JGI IMG/M metagenome (GOLD analysis project Ga0105148, IMG submission 91502) | Switchgrass associated microbial communities from Austin, Texas, USA, to study host-microbe interactions - RS_199 metaG | ecosystem: Host-associated > Plants > Roots > Rhizosphere | place: USA... | reverse complement strand
GTATAGATTGCACATGTAACGGCCTAGCCCGCGGCGTCCCACCGAACAGATACAGCCCCGTATGTGCTGACAGCGTAGGGCATCGCAAATGTGAGCATCAACTTGGCCCAGTTGATATCCGCTTCGCTGACCAGGGCGTCCCCTTGGTTGATGAGATTGAGAACCGTGCCCACCACGACCGCGATTTTCAAGGAACGGGCGGGCACGCCCTCTGAAGTCCCCAATTTCCAAGCTAACCGCAGTCTTTCAGCGAATGCACCTGACCTCACTCCGGCTTCACCTTCACCAGCTTGCCCATAGGCATCTTATGCCAGACCAAGGTCTGTTTGAAAGCTATATAATCGCCAACAATAAGGGGCGCGAAGTTCATCACTTCGCGTCCCTTTTCACAGTCCCGCTCTTTAGAAAGCGATCTTGGCGTCCACTCCGTAGGAAATCGGCTTGTTGAAGGTCGCGCCAGCGAAACCGAGCGCGCCAAAGTCGATACCGTAAACCAGGCGCTTCTGGTTCAGCAGATTGTCACCCCACACGCCGACGTCCAGCTTGCCGCCGCCCATGTCGATGCCTTCGACCGACAGGCGCGCCTTGACGTTGGTCTGAGGAGGCGCAACGATGTCTTCGTTGAAGGGCGCGGTGTTGTTCAGCGCGTTGAAGTAGATCTCCGTCCGGTAGGAATAGTCACCCCGCAGGCGGACCAGCGTGTCACCACCGCCGATCGGATGCGAATATTCGGCGCCCAGATGGACGTTCCACTTCGGCGTGTAGAGCGGCTTCGCCTGATCGGCCACGTCCACGATCGTATTGGTGCCCGGATCGCGGAAGAGGAAGGTCTTGTAGTCCGTCTTCACATAGCCGACCGAACCGTCGATCTGGAAACCGGGGAAGGGCAGAGCCGTCACTTCTGCTTCGAAGCCCGACAGCCGGACCTTACCCGCATTGACGATCAGCGACGTAGCGCCGCCGCTGCCGGCCGCGAACTGCTGAACCTGCAGATCGTCATAGTCGGTAATATAACCAGCGACGTTCAGGCGCAGGCGATTGTCGAACCACTGCGACTTGATGCCCGCTTCATAAGCGGTCGCCTTTTCCGGCTCGAAACCGTTGATGACGCCCGCGCGCGGATTGATGCCACCCGAACGGTAGCCCGTCGAAACGCGGCCATAGAGCATCACATCATCGATGACCTCGTAAGAGACCGAAGCCAGCCAGGAGACGTTATCGAAGCTGCGGCGACCGCGCTGCACCGGATTGACGTCACCGGCGAGATAGATGGTCTTGTCATCCGCAGTATGCCGGCCGCCCAGCGTGACTTCCAGCTTGTCGTCGAGCGACGAGGGACGCCAGCTGACCTGCCCGAACACCGCCATCGACTGAGACGTGCCGCCGAAAGCCTGAACCGGATTGGCGTTGACGCCGACCGTCGCGAGGCCCGGATTAAGCGCGGCGATCCCATCCGCCACCGACTGCGGGAAGCCCAGGAACGGCAGACCGGCCACCGGCGTAACGATCGTCAGCGCCTGCCGATTATATTCCGACGACTTTTCGTAGAAATAATACATGCCGAGCAGGTAGTTGAAGTCACCTACCTTCCCGAGCGCCTGGAACTCCTGGCTGAACTGCCACTGCTTTTGCGGCGCGTTGTTGCCGGTATAGGGCACCACATCCTGGATCGAAACCAGCGTCGGCGAGGTAAAGTCCACAACCGGACCACGCAGCACACCGTTACCGGACAGGTTCAGGATCGTGTCCTGGAAGAACTTGCGATAGCCGGTGATCGACTTCAGCGTCAGTTCCGGAATGGCGTCATAGCTGATGGTCAGGCCATGGCCCTGCACGCGGGTCTTGCTGCCATAACGGAAATTGCCGTTGCGGTCGGTGAAACCTGCCTGTTGGACAGTGCCCTGCCGTTCCGTGCTGACCAGGAAGGGCGCGCCGCCATAGTTGGGCGACTGCGAATAGTAATTCTGGGCCAGCGGGGTAGCGGCGACGATCTGGAAGAAAGCCGGGGTGCCGCGGCGGTCATCATAGTCAAAATTATAATTGACGGTGACATCGCCAAGGTCCGCCTGCAGGCCGACGGCAATAGATTCGGCATTAAGCGAGCCGGGATCCTGCGAAGAGGGGGTGAGCGTATTGTTCACATAGCCGTCACCCTGGCGGTGCTGGTAGGCAAGCGATGCCTTGATCACGTCACCGATGATATAGCCGGTGTCGAGCCGCGCGCGGGCATACCATTCGTTGAAGCGGCCATAACCCGCCTTCGCCGTGACATGCATGTCATTGGCAGGCTTTTTGGTGATCAGCTGCAGCGCACCACCGATGGTGTTGCGGCCGAACAGCGTACCCTGCGGGCCACGCAGCACTTCGATACGTTCCAGGTCGATCAGGTCAAACACGGCGCCAGCCGCACGAGCCAGATAGACCCCGTCCAGATAGACGCCCACGCCCTGTTCGGACACGGCCGACGGTTCGTTGTTGCCGATGCCGCGAATGTAGATGGTCGCGGCCGAAAGGCTGGACGGCTGCTGTTCTATCGTGATGTTCGGCGCGAAATTCGGCACATCGGTCGGATCGGAGATATTCTGCCGCTCGATGAAATCACCGCTAAGCGCGGTAACGGCGACGGGCACGTCCTGCAGCGTTTCCGCAGAGCGGCGCGCAGTCACAACGATGTCGCCGAGATTGGCGCCCTGCTCCTGCGCAGCGGTGCCCGCGGACTGATCCTGGGCCTGAGCGGAAACCGAGAAAGGAACCAGAATAGCCGCGACACCGGCCAGCAACATAGACTTCATTACATCCTCCCAACACATGGCTGCTTATCGCTAACAGTCCCGGCTTCTTATGCTTATCTGGACGCACTTCACCGGAAAAAACATGCGACGCCCGCGGATATGAGTTTTCATGTCCGATTTGGCTCCCTTAGTCGCATATATCGCTTACTTCAAGCCCGCAGTCGCCATCTGCGTATTATATGATCTTTAATGCTACGCTGTTGCATATATCACGCAGGCCGGGAGACAGTGGAGTTGCCCAACAGCTGGGAGGCGGGCGTTTCCACGTGGCGGACGTGCAGGATTTGAGCGGAGAGACCAGCGGGTGTGGTCAGTCCGTCATGCCATCCCGGTAGCCACAGGACGGCCTCACCGGGGAAAGCCACTTGTGTCCACCCGCTGGTGAAGTCGATCGAGACGCCCGGCAATTCACGTGCGAAGCCTCTCGCCCATTCCAGCAGGCTCAGTCGCGCGTCGGCATCGTTGGCCACCCCTCGAATGAGGATCGCGGTGCGGCTACCATCGCTGCCAGTGCAGCCACCCTGCGACAGGATGACCTCCTCCGCACCAGCTGAAGCGATCATCGGCCGGTTCATGAATCGCTCCTCATCGGCGGCCATGATCTCGCCGACCGGACCAGCCATCAGCGCAGCCGCCGCCTCAATGTCATCGGCCCAAAATTCGCTGATGGTGTCCCAGCGGAAATCCGCCGCATTCGTCACATGATTGCGCGCATAGCCTGAGAAGGGAAAATGACTGATCGCCAGCGGAGCATGATTTTCCTCATAATAGGTCTGGAACTGATCACGCGTGCTGCCCGGCTTATGCGCCAGGGCGCAGATCGATTTGGTCATGCTGCGGCACTCTTTTCTGACAGGGCGGACAGGATGCGGTCGGCGGCGGCATAGGGATCAAGCCGGCGCATCTCGACCTGCTGGAGAATCGCGTCGCCGGACATGGCCAGGGCGCGAGCAGCCAGCGCATCGCGGACCAGTGAGAGCACCTGTTCCCGCGCGCGCAGGCGGCTGCGGTTCGCGAAGTCGCCTTCCTGGTCCAGAAAACTCCGGTGCGCAGCGATGGCGTCGACGATCGCCTCTGCCCCCTCCCCCTTTGCGGCGGCGGCTCGGAGCAGCGGGACGTCCCAGCGGAGATCGGCGACCGCCTGGGCGCGCAGGTGGAGCATGAGTTCCATTTGGCGATGGGTGGCGTCATAGCCGTCGCGGTCCGCCTTGTTGACGACGAAGATGTCGCCCGCCTCCATCAGGCCCGCCTTGACCGCCTGGATCTCGTCGCCAAGGCCCGGCACGGCGACGATGATGGTGGTGTGGGCGAGGTTGACGACGTCGATCTCATCCTGACCCACGCCGACCGTCTCAACGAGAACAATATCATAGCCCATCGCGTCGAAGATCAGGCAGGCATCCTGCGTCGAACGCGACAGACCGCCCGCCTGCCCGCGCGTGCCGAGCGAGCGGATGAAGACGCCGGGGTCGAGCGCATGGCGGCTCATGCGCACCCGGTCGCCAAGGATCGCGCCGCCAGTGAAGGGGCTGGACGGATCGACGGCGATGACGCCCACGCGCTGGCCGCGCTTGCGCCATTCCGCGACGAGTATGTCGGTAAGGGTGGACTTGCCAGCGCCGGGCGGGCCGGTGACGCCGACCACCTGCGCACGGCCGGTCTGCGGGTAGATCGCAGCGAGAACTTCAGCTCCGCGCGGGTCGCGGTCATCCAGCCAGCGTATGGCGCGGGCGCCTGCCCCGACTTCCCCCGCGAGGAGGCGTTTCGCGACGTCAGCCGCGCCCTGCAGCATCAGGCGGCATCCTCCGCCAGCCGCGCCGCCCACCAGCTTTCGAGATAGGCGACGATGTCGCGCGTGTCGGACCCCATGGTGAAGATGCGGTCGACCCCTGCTTGCTCAAGGATGGGCTTGTCCTCTTCGGGGATGACCCCGCCCGCGACGAGCAGCTTGTCGCCCGCGCCCGCTTCGCGCAGCAATCGGGCGAGCTTGGGCAGGCTGCGGGTGTGGCCGGCCGAGAGCGTGGAGATGCCGACGACGTCCACATCCTCCTGCACGGCGGCGGCGCAGACCATTTCCGGCGTCTGCTTGAGCCCGGTGAAGATCACCTCCATCCCCGCTTCGCGCAGGGCATGGCCGATGACGGTGACGCCGACGGTATGCGTGTCCATGCCGAGCTTGGCGAGCAGGACGCGCAAGGGGCGTTTGAATGTGGTCATGCTGGTCAAATTCCCATCAGCTGGCTGTCGGCGCTGTGGACGCCGAAGACGTCGCGCATCGCGTTGCAGATTTCGCCATGCGTGGCGTAGAGCTTCACCGCCTCCAGGCAGGGCGGCACCATATTTTCGCCATTGCGGGCGGCTTCGCGCACCTTTTCCAGCGCGGCGTCCACCGCTGGCTGGTCGCGGCGGGCGCGCAGGTCGCGGACCTTGCGGATCTGCTCCTCCTCCATCGCTTCGTCGAGGCGGAAGATTTCGATCTCGCGCTCTTCGTCCGCGCGGGTGAGGTGGTTGACGCCGACCCATTTGCGGCGGCCTTCCTCAATGTCCTTGTTGCGCTCATATTGTTCGCGGCCGAGCGCGCGCTGGATATAGCCGGTCTCAATGGCTTTGAGCGCCCCGCCCATCGCGAAGATCTTGTCCATCTCGGCGAAGGCGGCGTCCTCCATCTGTTTGGTCAGCGTCTCGACATAATAGGAGCCTGCCAGCGGATCGATCGTTTCGGCGACGCCCGTTTCATGCGCGACGATATGCTGGATCGCCGCGCCCACGCGGATGGCGTTTTCGGCGGGCAGGGCGTGGGCTTCGTCATAGAGGGGCGTGGTCATCGCCTCCCCCGCCCCGCCCAGCGCGCAGGCGGTCGCCATGATGCCCAGCCGGGCGATATTGTTGAGCGGCTGCTGGAGCGTCAGCGCGATGGTGGTGGGCGAGGTCATCATGCGGATCTTGAGCGCTTCGGGCTTGGATGCGCCGTAACGCTCCTTCATCAGCCGCGCCCAGCATTTGCGGAAGGCGCGCAGCTTGCACACGCCTTCGAAGAAATCCATGTCCACATTGACGACGAAGTGATTGATGTAGGGCGCGACCGTGTCGATATCGAGCCCGCGCTCCAGCACCGCCTCGATATAGGCGCAGGCTATGCTAAGCGAATAGGCGATCTCCTGCACCGGGTTCGCCTTGGCAGGCTGAAGCTGGGCTGAGATGATCGAGATCGGCGCCCAATTGGGGTGATTGCGGATGATATATTCGATGCAGTCGGTGGCGATCCGCAATCCATGTTCGGGCGGATATATGTAACGTCCGACGCAGGTATATTCGATCAGGATGCCGTTGACGATGTGGAGGACGAAATCCTTGGGATCGACGCCCTTCTTTTCCAGCGCGGCGATGATCATGGCGAGGTTCACCGGCTGCGGCGCATTGCAGACGCTCATCAGATATTTGAGCTTGTCGAAGGGGAGGTCGAACGCCTTTTCCAGATCCTCCAGACTGTCGAGCGCCATCCCTGCGCGGCCGACTTCGCCCTCCACGATCGGATCGTCGCTGTCATAGCCGTTGGTGGTGGCGAGGTCATATTCCAGGATCAGACCGGACAGCCCCTGATCCAGCATGTAGCGGGCGCGCTTCGCCCAATCCTCGCCCTTGCCGAAGCCGGTGACCTGGGTCATCGTCCAGAAATCGGTGCGGTGGCCGTTGGGGCGAGTGGATCGGGTATAGGGATATTCGCCGGGGAAGCCCAGGTCGGCCATATAGTCGAAGCCGACCGCGTCCAGATCAGCTGGCGTGTAGAGCGGCTTTATCGGCCATTTCAACGCCTGGGTGACGAAGGGGTCGCGGCGTTCGGGTCGCCCGTCCATGGCAGGGCCACGGGTTTCCTGCTGCCAGCGGGCTTCTTCCTGCGCGATCTGGTCGCTGGCGGGGATGATGGGTCCGGTCGGGCGATTCATGTGGCACTCTCCTTGCCCCCATTGCTATCTACCGTCCGCCTGCCTGCTCAAGGCGGGACGCGACGGAGCCGCATGATTGTCGCATTATCTCGTAATATTTCGCATAATATGATAAGCCACGGATATGAACGCCATCTCCATCCAGCAGGCGCGGCAAAGCGCCGACGTGGTGCGACGTTCGCTGCGCGTCGATGGCGCTGTCATCGAACTATGTGCATTTCCGGAGGTTCGGGAAGAAACGGTGCGGATGATGGAGCCGCAGTCGGTCCTGATGCTGGGTCTTTCGCGCCTGCTGACAGGTTCGGAAGGACGGATCGCGGGCGATCCCCGGCGGCCGTTCGCGCGCATGGGCGCGTTGGCGCTGCGCCCCGCACGGGTGCCGATGGAATTTCATGTTGCGCAAGGCGCGTTCGACACGCTCCGCATCCGGTTCGACGACGCTCGTATCGCGCCTGCGCTGGCGGGCATATCCTTCGACGACGCGACGCTCAGCGCCTGTTTCGACATGCACGCCCCCTCGACCGAGGAAGCCATGCTGCGGCTGGCGGCGGAGGTGGAGCATCCCGCGCCCGACAGCGCCAAGGTCGCGGAGGCCATCGTCACGCTGCTGCTGCTTGATCTCGGCCGCTTCCTTCAGGAGGCGACCCGTCGTGCCGCCAGACGGCGGGGCGGCCTGTCCGCCCGCGCGCTTCGCCTCGCACTCGCGATGATCGATGCGCCGGGCGCCGCACCCTCGCTCGACGCCATGGCGGAGCGCTGCGGCCTTAGCCGGGACCATTTCATCCGCTGCTTCCACCAATCGACGGGTGTCAGCCCCGGCGCGGCGATCCGGCGGCGGCGCATCGAGCGGGCCAAGGCGATGCTGGCGGAGGATCATGGATCGATCGAGGACATTGCGCGCGCGCTGGGCTATGCCGGTGCGCCGTCCTTTTCCGCCGCATTCCGCCGCGAAACGGGGCGACCACCCGGCGCCTGGCGGGCATTGATGCGATGAGCGAGGGGACAAAAGTGGAGGACATCTTCACCGCAAAGGTCATCGAATCCTGCTCCGTTTCCGGCGGGCGGTTCGAACTGGTGGAATGGCATTGGCCCGACATGATCAGCTTTGAACGCACCGAGCATCAACTGATGCTGGAAATGTCGCTGCCTCCCATGTCCGCCGACGCATCAGCCTATTTCCCGGATATCGATCCTGGCCGCCGCTGCTTCATGGGCGCGCTGTTCGTGCGCCATCCGGGGATTGCGATCGGTGGCCGTTCGGAAGGGCGGCAGATCCGTGTCATCCGCTGTGTGTTCGACGATGAACATGGCCACGCAATCATGGGCGCGAACGAACCATCGCTGCCATTCCTCCGGGGCTTGCTCAACATCCGCAACGAGGCGCTCCGCAGCCTGATGCGGCTGGCTCATCGCGAGTTGATCAACCCGCTGGACCGGTCGGCCGAGGCAATGGAGGCGCTATTCCAGTTGGTCGGTGTGGAGTTGCGCCGCGTGTTCCATCAGGCCGCCGGGGCCTCCACCGCGAGCCGCCTTGCGCCCTGGCAATTCCGCCGCGTGCGGGAACGGATCGAAGCAGGCGCGCCGATGCCCGGCGTTGCGGAACTGGCCGCGCTTTGCGGGATCAGCCAGCGCCACCTGCACCGGCAATTCATCGCGCTTACCGGCAAGACGATATCGGCCTATATCGAAACCTACCGGATCGAACAGGCCAAGCTGCTGCTGGCGGATGCGGACGTGCCGATGAAGCAGGTGGCCGAGCAGGCGGGCTTTTCCCACGGCAACAGCTTCGCCCGGGCATTTCGCAGGGCGACCGGCCTGTCGCCCCGCGAATATCGTCAGCGCTCCGCCGCTCTCACCAGCGAAGTTTCAGCGACGTAAAGCCCATCACCGGCCCACCGAAGATCGAATCAGCGTCCTGATCCGGGTCCAGCTCAAACTCCGGAATTCGTCGCAGCCACTCCTGCAGGGAAATCATGATCTCCCGCTTGGCGAGGTGCGATCCGATGCAGCGATGGGGGCCGAGGCCGAAGGTGACATGATTGTTGACCTTGCGATCAAGGTCGATCGTCTGCGGTTCCCTGAACACCGACTGGTCGCGGTTCGCCACTGTGTTTGGCAGGACTATGCGATCATTGCGGCGGAACTGCACGCCCTTGAACTCGCAATCATGCGTCACGCGGCGATAGATGCTGGACACCGCGTTGATCCGCATCAATTCCTCTAACGCCAGCAGGAATGCTGACGGATCGTCCAGGCGATCGCGGAACTTCTGGCGCGCGTCCGGCGAAGTCGCGAGATAGCGCCAGACATAGGCCATGGTGTTCGTGACTGTATCCAGACCGGCAACGAACAACAGAAAACCGCAGTTGATGATGTCTTCCCACGGGAAAGGATTGCCGTCCGCATCGCGCGACTGCACCACGGTCGATGCAATGTCGTTACCCGGGTTACGCTCCTTTTCGCGGAACAGGTCCTCAAGCACCTCGAAGATTTCCAGCAGATTCGCCGCCCTGACGTCCGGATCGGTGCTGCGGAAGAAGGTATCGGAAATGCGCAGGAATTCCGGCAGCCGCGCTTCGGGCAGGCCGAACAGCTCAAGGAAGGTGCCCGTCGGAAATTTGGCGGCATAATCCTTGACGAAGTCACACCCGCCCTTGTCAGCGAAGCCGGAGATCAATGCTTCCGCGCGATGCTGCAATCCTTCGGTCATCCGCCGGACGGCAAGCGGCGTGAACATCGGCGCCAGGATCTTGCGGAATACGTCATGCTGCGGCGGGTCCACGCCATTGGGCTGAAGCACTGGATAAGGCTCCAGCGGCGGTATCTGCGCCTTGTGCGTCGAAAATATCTCGTGGTCCCGATATGCCTCGGCAATGTCGCTATAGCGCAGGAACACCCAATGCCCACCGTTGCGCGGCGTGTAGAAGATGGGCGGCGCACCCCGCCGCACCAAGCCGTGCCAGATATCGACCGGATCAGACACATCAGCGGGCACTTCGAAAAAATCGAAGTCGATGATCAGTTCTGATGGGACATGATCCGGCGATTGCGGATAGAAGCTCATGCACTCGTCCCTTTCGCAATGCGTAGGGCACCTTCAGGACAGTTGCGAACCGCCATTCTTACCTTTTCCTCCAATTCTGGCGGGAATTCAGGCTGTTCTATGACTACCTTGCCTTCGACGGCATCTGTCGAGAAGACTTCTGGGCAGAGGTCTTCACATCGGGCATGACCCTGACAGACATTCATGTTTGCGATCACGCGCACGGCATACTCTCCTGATCGGTCGTTACCGCGTTTTTATCAGCGCGGGCCAAGGAGTCCCATCGCGCGATAGGAGCAGATGCTGCTATTAGGAACTGATCGGGACATCCACGTCCGCTCCGGGACCCGATCGTCCTTAGCTTGTCGACCCGGCACGGCGACGCAACCAACGACGCGCGCGGGCTTCCGCTGGCTCAGCCCACACGGATGTTGAGAGAGGGGCAGAGCCCGTTCAGACGCTCCAACATCATTGCTTCGCCCTCCGCCGTGGCATCGACCGGTTCAAACTCCAACTCGACCAGCCCGTCATATCGCTGATCCGCAATCTGCCGCAGGATCGCCGTCCAGTCGAGTTGGCCAAGGCCTGGATCGACGCGATCGCTTGTACCGGCGGGTACGTCGGCAATCTGGATCAGGCCGATGTCCTGCGCGCAGGCGACCAGAGCGGACGGCACGTCATGGCCCATCATCGCGACATGGCCGGTGTCGAACATCAGACGAACCGACGGCATGGCGACGGCGCGCACCATCTCTATGCCATCCTCCAGCCGGTTGAGGAGCAGGCCGGGGATACGCTTTTCAGCGATCGGCTCGACTAGAAGCAGCAGGCCGCACCGCTCGGCAATCTCGGCGTTGCGCTTCAGGTTTTCGGTCATCACCGCGATCTGCTCCTGAGCGGAACGATCCGGATCCAGACCCGCCACGCACACCGCTCCCGTTCCACCGAAGCGTTCGGAAAGGCTGCCGCTCAAGACGACGCTCGCCCGCACCGCGTCGCGCCCAGACTCATCCCCGGCGCTCCAGAACGGCTTGTTCCAATGCAGCGGATCAGCACCCAAATTGGTCAGGGCAAGGCCGCGCCGAGCCATATGGCTGGCCAGAGCCGCCTGCTCAGTCGCGGGCCGGAGCTTCAGGAACAAGTCCTGCAAGCCAACGAAGCCATGATCGGCAAGTGCATCGACCTGGTCGATCGGGTCGGCCGAGCGGCCAAGATGGGCAAGCAGCGGCTTGTCCGGCGCGCTGAGGCCCAGATGACCGGCGAGACGCAGCGGGCCCGTCACCGGCTGAGCTCGGCGACGAAATCGAGCAGCGCCTTGTTAAAGGCTTGCGGCTGTTCCTGCTGGAGGAAATGACCGGCCTCGGGAATGGCGATAATGTCGCGAAGGCCGGGGACGCGCACCTTCAATCTCTCTTCCCACTCAGGGAAGAAACCGAAGGAAGGATCCTTCGCGCCATAGAGGAACAGGGTCGGCGTTTCGACATCATGATCCGCCCACCGCTGGCCGCTCTTCCAGTTGGCGTCGGCGGTGCGATAGCTGTTGAGCCCGCCTATGAAGCGCAGCATCGGTTCGGCGTCGATATATTCCGCGACGAAGCGGTCGAACTCGCTCTCACTGAGCCACGGCCAGGGAAGCGGCGGTGCCGGCGGCAGCACATCGAGATAGCCGCTGCCGACCGAGGAAGCGGTCTTCCAGCTCCACAAGTCACCCTTCGACGAGAGAGCGTAGAAGAGGCGCGCGAGAAATTCTCGAGCATTCTCCGCCAGTTCGCGCTCTGCTGGCCCCACATGCTGGAAATAATGGAAATGGACGAAATGCTCGTGCGCCATCGCTGCGAAGCGCTCGCTAGGCAGCCGATCGGGCGAGGAGGCTTCCGGCCGAGCGGGCGCGTCGGCTGGGTAGCGCGGCGCGCTGCCCAACATCGCGCGGCCTGCCAGGTCATAATCATAGGGGATGGTGGCGATCAGGCCCGCGACCCGTTCCGGTGCGCGCACCGCGAGGTTCCAGGCATATTGGGCGCCGAAATCCTGGCCGACGATGACCGCCTTGTCCGCTTCATAATGGTCGAGCAGGGCGATCAGATAGTCCTGCATGCAGTCAGACGCATAGGCGGCGGGATCGGTGGGACGGTCACTGCCACCATAGCCCAGGCTGTCGATCGCGACGGCGTGGAAGCCCGCTTGCGCCAGCGGCTCCATCTGATGCCGCCAGGACCAAGCCAGGCCGGGAAAGCCGTGGATCATGAGGACGAGCGGCCCCTCTCCCTGCTCCACCGCCCGCAGGCGACAGCCGCCGACGTCGATCCGCTGTTCCTTCACAGGCAAGCGCCCTCCTCTCCACAGGCGATCCGCCATGCAAGGCCCGCTATCTCGCCCGCACGCGCGCCATGAACGGCGGCGGCTTCGCTGGACGCGTTGCCGCTGATCGCGCGATGATGGATGCCCTGCCGGATCGCCGCGTTGCGGAACATGGCCAGCGTCAGGGCATAGCGCCAGTGGACCGGGTCGATCGCCCCTGCGCCGCTGCGCTCCGCATAGGTACGGAGGTAATCGGCTTCGCTGGGGATGCCGAGTGCGGGCAAGTCGGCATCGGAGAGGCCACGATAGCCTTCCTTCGGCACGCGCCAGGCCATGACATGCTGGGCCAGATCCGCGAGCGGATGGCCTAGGGTCGACAACTCCCAATCAAGTACGGCGATGATGCGCGGCTCATCTTCGGCGAAGATCATATTGTCGTTGCGAAAATCGCCATGGACGATGCGGCTCGCCTCCAGCCCCGGGTCATTGGCGGGCAGCCACTCGATAAGCCGCTCCATCGCCTCGATCCGCTGCGTCTCCGTCGCGCGATATTGCCTGGTCCAGCGGGCAACCTGGCGGGCGAAATAATTGCCGGGCTTTCCATAGTCGGACAGGCCGACATCAGCTGGATCGATCGCGTGGAGCGCGGCAAGGACGCGGTTCATCTCGTCATAAACAGCGGCGCGGTCGGCTGGCGTCAGATCGGGTAGCCGCGCGTCCCAGAAATTGCGCCCCTTCGCATAATCCATCACGAAGAAGGGCGTGCCGACGATGCTGCTGTCTTCACACAGGGCGAGCGGACGCGCGACTGGGACGGCGCTGTCCTTGAGCGCGTCGGTCACCCAATATTCACGCTCGATCGCGTGGGCGGAGGGGAGCAGCACGCCATCGGGCTTGCGGCGCAGGACGAAGCGGGGCTGGCCATCCACGGAGAGAAGATAGGTGGGGTTGGACTGGCCGCCTGCGAATTTGTCCGCGCTGATCTCGCCCTCCGCGCCCGGCACATGGGCGCGTAGCCAGGGGGCCAGGCGCGACGTGTCGAGCGTGCGAACGTCAGTCATATTTCGCCAGTTCGAGGCGGCCGAGCTGGTGGCGGTGCACCTCGTCCGGGCCATCGGCAAAGCGGATTTTGCGGGCGTGGGCATAATAGTTCGCCAGGAAGAAATCCTGGCTGATGCCCGCCGCGCCATGCGCCTGCATGGCCCAGTCGATGACTTGGCAAGCCACGTTGGGCGCGACGACCTTGATCATCGCGATGTCCGCCTTCGCCACCTTGTTGCCGACCGTGTCCATGCGGTGCGCGGCATGCAGCGTCAGCAGCCGCGCCTGATCGATCATGATGCGGCTGTTGGCGATGCGTTCGATGATGACGCCCTGTTCTGCAAGCGGCTTGCCGAAGGCGACGCGCGACTTCACCCGGCGGCACATGGCTTCGAGCGCGCGTTCCGCCATCCCGATCATACGCATGCAGTGATGGATGCGGCCGGGGCCAAGGCGCGCCTGCGCGATCTCGAACCCGCGCCCTTCGCCGAGCAGCATGTTGGACGCTGGCACGCGGACATTTTCGAACAGGATTTCCATGTGCCCGTGCGGCGCGTCGTCATAGCCCAGCACGGTCATCGGCCGCAGCACGGTGATGCCCGGCGTATCGCGCGGCACCAGGATCACCGACTGCTGCTTGTGCTTGGGCGCTGATGGATCGGTCTTGCCCATGAAGATCATGAGCGCGCAATCTTCCTCGCCCATGCCGGAAATCCACCATTTGCGGCCGTTGATGACATAGTCATCCCCATCGCGGACGATCGAGCTTTCGATATTGGTGGCGTCCGACGAAGCCACCTGCGGCTCGGTCATGGCGAAGGCGGACCGCATCTCCCCCGCCAGCATGGGTTTCAACCAGCGTTCCTTATGCTCCTCCGTACCGAACCGCTCCAACGTTTCCATATTGCCGGTATCGGGCGCGGCGCAGTTAAAGACGGCAGGGCACCAGTGAACGCGGCCCATTTCCTCGCACAGCGGCGCATATTCCAGGTTGGTGAGACCCGCGCCATGGGTGCTTTCGGGCAGGAACAGGTTCCATAGCCCCGCTTCCTTCGCCAGCGGCTTCAGGTCATCGATCAGCGTGACATGCGCCCAGCGGTCGCCGGTCGCGACCTCTTCATAATAGCGCTTCTCATTTGGATAGATGTGCGCGTCCATGAAGGCGCGCAGCCGGGCGAGCAGGTCGGCGGTTTTGGCATTGGGCTCGTAGCTCATGCGTAAAAGCCCCTGCCCTCACGCGCATATTGCTCCAGCAGCGGCGCGGGCGTCCAATAAGCGTCGCCCTGATCGGCGCGGAACGCCTCGATCCGGGCCAGCACCTTGTCGAGGCCAATCTGGTCCGCCCAGTGCATCGGTCCGGCAGTATAACTCGGCCAGCCAAGCCCGTTCACCAGCGCCACATCGATTTCATGCGGGCGCGGCACGATGCCTTCGCTCAGCAGCTTCGCGCCTTCATTGACCATGGCGTAAAGCAGCCGCTCGCGGATCTCGTCCTCGCCGATTTCGCGCAGGGAAAGGCCATGGCGCTCGGCATGGGCGGCGATCATCGCATCGGTTTGCGGATTGGGGCTGGCCTTGCGGTTCTCGTCATAGAGATACCAGCCGGAGCCTGTCTTTTGCCCCAGCCGGCCTTCGGCGACCATCTGCTCGACGAAGTTGGCGCGCAGTTCGCGCTCCGTCGCCGTCGCGGCGCGAGCCTTGCGCGCGGCGGCCTGCACGTCGAGCCCGGCAAGGTCGCCCAGCGCGAACGGCCCCATCGGAAAGCCGTAGGACAGAAGCACCTTGTCGATATCGGCGGGCTTGGCGCCTTCCTCCACCAGGAAGAAGCCCTCGCGCGACCGCTTGGAGAGCATGCGGTTGACGATGAAGCCGTCGCACACGCCCGACAGGACCGACAGCTTGCCGATGCGCTTGCCCAGCGCCATGATCGTTGCGACGACTTCGGGATCGGTCTTTGCCGCGCGAACATTTTCCAAGAGGCGCATGACATGGGCGGGGTTGAAGAAGTGCATGCCGCACACATCTTCCGGCCGCCCCGACGCTTCCGCCAGCGTGTCGATATTGAGGAAGCTGGTGTTGGAAGCGAGGATCGTGCCCGCAGGCGTCACCTGTCCCAGCGTCGAGAACACGGCCTTCTTGATCTCCAGATCTTCCGTCACAGCTTCGATCACCAGCTGTGTGACACTCAGGCCGTGCATATCATCGCTGGTGATGATCAGCGCCAGACGCTTGTCCATCGTCTCCTGCGACATGCTGCCCTTGGCGACCGAGGAGGACCACATTTTCGTGATCGCCTTCATCGCCGCATCGACATGCCCTTGGTCGAGCCCGACCGCGATCACCGGCAAGCCCGCACTGGCCAGTGCCATGACGATGCCTCGTCCCATGACGCCAAGGCCGATGACCCCAACCCTCTCAACATTGCGCTCTGGCGTTCCCGCGGGCAGACCGGGGATACGCGCCACTTCGCGCTCGGCCGCGAACATATGGCGCAGCGCCTTGGACTGTGTCCCATGCATGCACTCGCGGAAGATCGCCAATTCCTGCTTCACCGCTTCATCAAACGGCAGTTCATAACCAAGCCGCATTGCCTCCAGCGCGCGCAGCGGCGCAGTCTGCCCGCGCATCTTCTTCGCCACGGTCTTGCGCGCTTCCTCGAACAGCGCCGGATCGTCCGCCGGCATGGGCAGCGTCGAGGAACTGCGCGGCCCCTTTCCTTCCGCCACCAACCTTTCAGCAAAGGCGCGCGCCTCGGCCGCCAGATCGCCGCCCGTCGCGACGGCATCGATCAGATTAGCCTTCAGCGCATCGTCGGTGCCGATCTGATTGCCCTCCGTCACCAGCTTGATCGCGGTCGCGAGGCCCGCAAGGCGCGGCGTACGCTGCGTGCCGCCGCCACCCGGCATCAGGCCGAGCTTCACTTCGGGAAAGCCGAATTTCGTGCCCGGCGCGGCGATGCGGTAATGGCAGGCGAGCGCGACTTCGAGGCCGCCGCCCAGCACCGTGCCATGTACGGCGGCGATTATCGGCTTTGTCGAATGGTCCATCATTTCCATGACCAGCGGCAGACCCGGATCGGCCATGGGCTTGCCAAATTCCTTGATGTCGGCGCCCGCGATGAAGGTCTTGCCTTCGCAACGGATGACGAGCGCGTCCAGGGCCGGATCGGACTCCAGTTTGCGGATGGCTTCGGCCAAGCCTTGTCGGACGCTGGCGGAGGTGGCGTTGACGGGCGGGTTGTCGATCACCGCTTCGGCGATTGCACCGTGGGTGTGGAAACTCACTGTATCGGACATGGGGCGATTCCTGTTCAGGATGCGGATGCGACGGTCAAAAGCACCTTGCCCTTGACCTTGCGTTTTTCGAGATGCTGGAGCGCGGCCACTGCATCGGGCAGGGCGAAACGTGTATCGATGACCGGCTTCAAAGCGCCTTCCGCCAGCCAGCTGAGCAACTGACGCATGTTGGCGCCCTGCGTCACCGGATCGGCGCGCACACTGTTGCCCCACAGGACGCCAACGGCCGACGCGCTTTTCAAGAGTAGCAGATTGGCGGGGATCGACGGGATGTCTCCGCCAGCGAAACCGATGACCAGCAGGCGGCCGCCCCAGGCGAGGCTCTTGACCGCCGTCAGGTTCATCGGCCCGCCCACGGGATCATAGACCACGTCCACGCCCCTGCCGTCCGTCAGCTGCTTGATCCGTTCGCGCAAGTCCTCCTGCGCATAGTCGATCAGTTCGTCCGCGCCCTGCGCCTTCGCCAGCGCGAGCTTGTCCGCGCTGGAGGCGGCGGCGATGACGCGCGCCCCCATGCGCTTCCCCAGTTCGACCGCGGTAAGGCCCACGCCGCCGCCCGCGCCCAGCACCAGCAGCGTTTCGCCGGGCTTCAACTGCGCGCGGTCCTTCAGCGCGTGATAGGATGTGCCATAGGTGATGGCGATGCCCGCCGCGACTTCCAGATCGACGCCATCGGGCACGGGCCAGACCTGCGTCGCAGGCACGCGCACCTTCTCGGCGAAAGCGCCGCTGCCGGTGAAGGCGATGACGCGGTCCCCGACAGCGAAGCCTGTCACATCAGGTCCAACGGCGACGATGCGCCCCGCCGCTTCACTGCCGGGAACGAACGGCAGGGCTGGCTTTGTCTGATATTTGCCCTGCACGATCAGCACGTCGGGATAATTGACCCCGGCGGCGATCACATCGATCACCACTTCCCCCGGCCCTGCTTGAGGCTCGGGGAAATCGCCATGTTGCAACTCTTCGACCGGCGCGAACGCGGTGCAAATCATGGCTTTCACATCACTCTCCTTGAACACACCTACGGGGCGTGCCTGACATGATTAGGCCTTCAGAAGCGCTGCTACCATTTCGTATTTCCAACGCATGACATCAGAAAAACTGATGCATTGACGGCCGGATGGACTAATTTGCTGATCCGTCAGTCTGTTCGCCCCACTGCCGGGCAAATTCGTGAAAGGCGCGGCAGGCCTGCGGCTGCTGCGTGTCGCGGCGGCTTACCAGGCTGACGATGCGCGTGAAGTGCAATTCCGGCACCGCCAGTTCGACCAGTTCGCCACGCGCCAGTTCATCCGCGACCGTCAGGCTGGACAGGCAGGCGAGCACTCCCCCGTCGCGGACGATGCGCTTGATCGCCTCGACGCTTTCCCCTTCAAAGACGATATTGAGCGAGTTCATGGACTTCAGCGTCTCGACGGTGAAGGAAATACGCTCGCTTGAGAGCGTTTTTTCAAGAGCCCATGGCTGGTTGGCGAGATCCGCAAGCGGCACCTGGGCACGGCTGGCGAGGGGGTGATCCGGGGCGGCGCACACCACCAGCCGGTCGCGCAGCCAGGGTTCGGCCTCCAGATAGCTGCTGTTGACGGGGGCGCCGACGAAGCCGACGTCCAGCGCCATGTTGCGCACGCCTTCCATCACTTCGTGCGACGGCATGATACGCATTTCGACGCGCACGCCGGGATGCAGGCGCATGAAGGCGGCGCACAGGGCGGGCAGCACATAATCGCCCACTGGGACCGCCGCGCCGATGCGCAGTCGCCCGCGCACCTCCTCGGGCAGGGAAAGCGACTCCAGATCGGCGACCTGCACCAAAATGCCGCGCGCCATTTCCAGCATGGGGCGCCCCCGATCGGTCAGCAGCATGCGACGACCCGACCGGGCGAATAGCTGCACGCCCAGATGCGTTTCCAGATCCTTCAGCGACATGCTCGCCGCCGAAGGACTAAGCCCGATTTCCTCCGCCGCGCCCGCAACGCTGCCGGTGCGAGCGACGGCTTCGAAAACCGCGATCTGGCGTAATGTTATCCGCACCGGCCCCTAGCGCAGCTCGCCCCGGTGCATCGCCTCGGCCCGCGCCTTCAGCGCCTTGGCGCTGTCGTTGAATGCCCGCGTCACCCACTCACCGCAGAAGCGCATGACATGGATGCCGTTGGGGCCAGTGAAGGCGTCCGTCGATTGATAACGGCACTTTTCCGGGCCCAGTTCCTCGATGATCTGGTCACGACGGGCCGGATAGGGCCAGGCTTCATTGTCGGGCAGTTCCCAGGACAGCAGGCGGCCCGGCTCGAACGCGCAGACATATTCACAATTGGGCGCGAGCGACCCTGGATTGGCGTAGTTGACCAGCCGCATATAGACCGGCGCGCCCATTTCCAGCGTCGATTCTGCCCACACGCAAAAGGGGTTCCATTCGCCATAACGAGCCATATCGGTCAGAATATTCCAGACGACCATGGCGGGCGCATCGATCTCGATCGGGTCAGAAGCAACCAATGTTGCCGGGTCATAGATCGCGAACGGATCGAACCGCTCCACGGTCGCGCTTTCTACTGACATCATCTTCTCCTTGGCTTGTGCAACCGCCTGCCGCAATGGGCGGCGCGGCGGGTATGAACGGCAAGCAGGGCCACGCAAATGCCGTAAGCCGCAGCGCCTCATCCGCTTCTTTGCGTAAAGCATAGCATGGGTAAGTCGCGGGTCAATGTCATCAACAGCGGCATATGAGGCTTGACCTGCGTATCATATTGACCAATTCAGCACGCAAGACGTCACACAGGCACGATACCGCCGAGTCCAGCCGTGCTGACATCCGACAAGCAGAAACAGACGCGCGATTGCCGCGCGGGAGAGAAGATGGCCGACACTTACGACTTCATCATCGCGGGCGGCGGTTCTGCCGGTTGCGTGCTCGCCGGACGCCTCTCGGAAAATCCGCGCAACCGCGTGCTGCTGCTTGAAGCGGGCGGCAAGGACAATAGCGTCTTCATCCATGCGCCGGGCGGCCTGCTGCCGATCATGTATCGCGGCATGTTCCAGTGGATGCATGTCAGCGTGCCGCAGGCCCATGCCGGCGGGCGGCAGATGTATACGCCGCGCGGCAAGGTGCTGGGCGGGTCATCCTCGATCAACGGCATGGTCTATGATCGCGGCGCGGCTGCCGACTATGACGGCTGGCGGCAGCTCGGCAACGAAGGGTGGAGCTATGACGACGTGCTCCCCTACTTCAAGAAGCTGGAGGATTTCCAGCCGGGCGGCGAGGAAGCCTATCATGGACGCGGCGGCCCTGTGGTCGTTACCCGGCCCGGCATCCACAATCCACTGGCGAAGGCTTTCCGCGACGCAGCGATCGCTGCGGGCGTCCCCTATAATGACGACCCCAGCGGTTCGCAGCGGGAGGGCGTGGTGCCCGCCGATGTCACCGCCTCGGCCGGCTACCGCTGGAGCGCCGCGCGCGCCTATCTGAAACCCGCGCTGCGCCGTCCGAACTTGCGCGTCATCACCGGCGCCCATGTCGAGCGGGTCATTGTGGAGGAAGGTCGCGCGACCGGCATCAGCTGGCGGCGCGCCGGACAGCTTGAACAGGCGAGCGCGTCACGCGAAGTGATCCTGTCGGCCGGTTCTATCCATTCGCCCTGGATCCTCATGCTATCCGGCATCGGCGATGGCGATCATCTGCGCGGGGTTGGCGCGCCGGTCGTCCATCACCTGCCGGGCGTGGGGCAGAATTACCGCGACCATGTGGCGGTCAGCGTCAAACAATATTGCACGCAGCCCGTATCGCTGTTCAACGTGTTTCATCCGCTGGTCGCGGCCAAGGCGGTCGCGAACTTCCTGCTGTTCCGAAAGGGGCCGCTCGCCACTCCGCCTGCCGAGATCGGCGCCTATCTCAAGACCATGCCCGGCGCGGAAAATCCCGACGTAAAAGTGCATTTCGCCATGGCCCTTTATGAAGCAATGGGCCGCAAGCTGATCATGGAACATGGCTATTTCGCGCATATCGACCTCTTGAACCCCGAAAGCGTGGGCGAGATCAAGCTGACTGGTCCCGACGCCTCCGCGCCGCTGTCGATCGATCCCAACATCCTGTCGACCGCCAATGACATGGCGATGGGCCGGGCCGCGATCCGGGCCGTGCGCAGCATCTTCGCGCAGAGTCCCTTCGATCCGTTCCGTGGCGAAGAACTCGCGCCCGGCGCCAGCATCCAGTCCGATGACGAGCTGGACGTCTATCTGCGCGAGACCGCGATTTCCGACATTCACGCCGTCGGTACCTGCCGGATGGGACATGATCCGATGGCGGTCGTCGATCCACAACTGCGTGTCCGCGGCGTCGCTGGACTGCGTGTCGTTGACGCCTCCGTCATGCCGCGCGTGCCGGGGGGGAATACCAATGTCCCGACCATGATGGTCGCTGAAAAGGCCGCCGACATGATCCTCAAGGCTTGAAGGGATCGCCAGATCGCATGTCGGAAGATCGCTCAGCGACCAGCCATGTGACCACTCCCGGCGTCAGGGCTTTACCTTGGGTTTCGGAGTCGCAACCTTCCGCGGGAACGAATGACATAGGAGAGGCGAATGTCTGATCTACGTTTCGACGACAAGGTGGCCATCGTTACGGGGGCTGGCGGCGGTCTTGGCAAAGCCTATGCCACGCTGCTGGCGAAGCGCGGGGCCAAGGTGCTGGTCAACGACCTCGGCGGCAACTTCCAGGGCGAAGGACAGGATGGCGGCTATGCCGAAGCAGCCGCGCGGGAGATACGCGACGCAGGCGGCATTGCGGAGCCCAATGGCGACAGCGTGGCGACCTCCTCAGGGGCCAACGCCATCGTGCACGACGCGCTCAAGCGATGGGGCCGGGTCGACATATTGGTCAATAACGCCGGTATCGTCAGCGCGTCGGGCACCCTGGCCACCGTCACGGACGAGGAATGGGAAAAGGACATGGCCGTGTCGGCCAGCGGCACTTTCTACCTATGCCGCGCAGTCTGGGAAGGCATGCTGGACCGCGACTTCGGGCGGATCGTCAATATCTCGTCCGGCTCCTGGTTCGGCATGGGCAGCGCGGTCCCCTATCCGGCCGCCAAGGGTGCCGTGTGGGCGATGACCCGATCACTCGCCGCCGCAACCCGCGCGCTGGGCAAGAATGTGAAGATCAACGCGATAATGCCGATCGCGGGAAGCCGTATGACCCAGCTCATGGGGCCTGAAATTCACGGCCTCATGGAACGCGATTTCCCCGCCCGTGCCGTCGCCCCGGTCGTCGCGATGCTCGCGCATGACAGCGCGCCCTGCAATGGCGAGATGTTCACGGCGGGCGGCGGCGGCTATACCCGTGTGTTCGCGGGCGTCACCCAGGGCTATCGCGCCACCGACAAGGACTGGACGCCAGAAACCGCCCTTGCGCAATTCGACAAGGTGATGGACACGACCGGCTTCCACATCCCCGAAGGATCGATGGGCGAAGCTGCCCTCTACACGTCGGATGTGCCATGGGAAGCGTTCAAGGCTTTCATCAGATAAGTCAGTTCAACAAGGAAAGCAGGTAAAATGACCGGAAGGTTGCAGGACAAGGTCGCCATCATCACCGGTGGCGCGCGCGGCATGGGCGAAGCGACGGTGCGCCTGTTCGCCCGGGAGGGCGCAAAGGTCGTCATCGCCGATGTGCTGGAGGCGGAAGGCCAGGCACTGGCTGCGGACATTGGCGATACCGCGATGTTCCAGCGGCTCGACGTGTCGGACGAAGGCAGCTGGACCGCGCTGGTTGACGCGGTCATCGCCCGCCATGGCCGGATCGATGCGCTGGTCAACAATGCGGCCGTCGTGGCTTTCGGCCCGATCGCAGAGCTGAGCGTCGCAGACATCGACCGGGTCCTCGGCATCAACGTCAAGGGCACGATGCTGGGGATCAAGCATGTCGGGGCGAAGATGTGCGCCGCCGGACGCGGGGCCATCGTCAACATATCGTCGGTAGACGGCCTTCGCGGCGTCAACTCGGTGTCCCTCTACAGCAGCTCCAAATGGGCGGTGCGCGGCTTTACCAAGAGCGCGGCGATGGAATTTGGCCATCAGGGCGTGCGCGTCAACTCGGTGCATCCGGGCGGCGTCAACACGATGATGGGCAACCCCCAGGCGCTGGAAGGCGAAGCCAAGGATGCCGGTTATGAACGCGTGCCGTTGCAGCGGATCGGCGAGCCCGAGGAAATCGCCGCCGCCAGCCTGTTCCTCTGCTCGGACGAGGCCAGCTACATCTGCGGCGCTGAACTTGCGGTCGATGGCGGTTGGACGGCCGGCTATTACCACCATTATCTGCCCGCTGCGCCGGCATCGCTGACATCGATCTAATCACCTCCCTTACGGAGAAACATGAACATGACTGAAGAAGAAAAGGTCTTTTCCGGCGGCGTCGCCGTCATCACCGGCGCGGGCGCGGGGATCGGCATGGGCTTTGCCCGCCGCTGCGGCCAGATCGGCATGACCGTTGTCGTCACCGACATCGACAAGGGCCGGGCCGACAAGGTCGCCGCCGAAATCGTCGCGGCTGGCGGCAAGGCGGAGGCGATCCAGCTTGACGTGTCCAAGCCCGAAGCGCTCGATGCGCTGGCGCAGGACGTGTTCGACCGCCATGGCGCGGTTCGCCTGCTGATCAACAATGCCGGTATCGAAACCATCGGCAATGTCTGGGAAATTCCCACCGCGCGCTGGGAAACGACGCTGAACGTCAACATCCATGGCGTCGTCCATGGCGTGCGCGCCTTCGTGCCGCACATGCTGCGCGTCGGTCAGGAAGCCTGGATCGCCAATCTCGCGTCGATCGGCTCCTTCGGCCAGATGCCGACGCAGACCGCCTATATCATGAGCAAGCACGCCATCCAGTCGTTCAGCGAATGCCTCTATCTGGAGATGCAGGTCGCCAAGGCGCCGATCAACGTCTGCTCGATCATTCCGGGCATGCTGAAGACCAGCATCTTCGACGCCGAAGCAGGCGTGGGCGAGCCGGAAAGCGCCGCGGGTCACCGCGCGACCATGGCGCATATGATGGCCAATTACGGCATGGATCTGGACGAAGGATGCCGCGTCTTCGTCGAGGGTCTGGCCGCCCGCAAATTCTGGATCTCCAGCCAGCCTGAAATGACCGAGCAGGCAGTCGCCGGGCGGATCGCCTTCTTCCAGAACCAGAGCAATCCCGAACTGGGCGAGCAGCAGCGCGCCTTGCTCGGCATCTGACGAGACGGCCGGGTGGGCACTGCCCCGCCCGGCTCCCCGCCAAAACGGCCGCATTGCGCCCTTCTGTATCTCCGCCCTTTCCCCAATGCGAAAATGCCGCCAATAGCGGATCAGAAGTTCGCAAACATAGATAGGAGAAGGTGGGATGAAGACTCACGTGATCGTGACCGGCGCGGCAGGCGTGCTGGGCCAGGCCGTGACGAAGGCGCTGGAAGAGGCTGGCTACAAGGTAACCGGCATCGACCGCGCACCAGACGCTGGGGCGGCGGGCGCCGGCGCCTATCTGGGCAACGTCGATCTCACCGATCCTGCGGCAGCTTCCGCCGCCATCGAAAAGGCGATCGGCGCGGGCGGGCCGTTGGGCGCGCTCGTCAATGTCGCGGGCACTTTCCGCTGGGAAACAATCGCGGATGGCGACGTCGCCACCTGGGCCACGATGTTCGACATCAACCTGCGCACGGCGGTCAATGCAGTGCGGGCGGCGCTGCCGTCCCTGCGTGACGGGGGTGGCTCGGTGGTCAGCATCGGCGCGGCCTCTGCCATCAAGGCGGCGGCAGGCATGGGCGCCTATGCCGCGAGCAAGGCGGG
>Ga0105148_100018_pt1 | contig 24286 bp, 37 predicted proteins | sample RS_199metaG_FD_91502 | JGI IMG/M metagenome (GOLD analysis project Ga0105148, IMG submission 91502) | Switchgrass associated microbial communities from Austin, Texas, USA, to study host-microbe interactions - RS_199 metaG | ecosystem: Host-associated > Plants > Roots > Rhizosphere | place: USA... | reverse complement strand
GTTGAGATGTGTCTGTTCGGTTGCATCCCCCTCTTTTAGCAGGGCCTCATCCGCCTCGTCCAAGTTCCCGGCGGCGCGCTGCTGGTTAACCAATTCGGTGTCATTGGCCGCCCAATCGGCCAAAGCCTTGGATTCGCTTTCGATTGTGGCAGGGCGGGCGAAGTCCTTCGCCTTGGCGTCGGCGGCAGAAAGGGCGGCGATTTCGGAGGGGCGGGCCGTAGAGGTCTGTTGCTGTCGGGTTTGCTCCCAAAGCTGGTCGAAGGTCGGTGTATCGGCGCGCATCGCGCCGGGCCGGTCCAGCGGGTCAGGTTCGCCGAAGAACCCGAACTCGTTTGCATCAGCCGCCGGGATTTCCGCATCGGCCCGCCGCTTTGCGGCGCTGACCTTCTCGGCGAGATCGCGCATCCCCTGGTCGGCACGCATCATCTTCTCGCGGACCTTCGCCATATCCGGCGTGTCGCGGGCCGTCAGATCGGCAACGCGGGATTCCCGCTCTGCCTTCAGATCATCAAGGCGGGACTGGTAGGTCTTCGCTTTCCGCTGGTTAGGGGCGTCGGCGAGTTTCTTCTCGGCCTCGGCAATCTTGCGATCAAGCTCGGCCACGTCGGCGGTCTTCGTCCTGCCGTCCGAAAGCTCATCGATCCACCGGGCATACGTGGCCTTCTCCTGGGCCAGGGCGTCGTATGCGGTGAAGGTCTGCGGGTCGATCTCGCGGGCGCGGGCCTCGACCGATGCAACGCGGCGGGCGGCGGCTTCCTCGGCGGGCGCGCGGACACTACCAGGCTCCGGCTCAAGCCTCGGTTCCGCCAAGGGCTCGCTGCGCCCAAGGGCAGTCCCCGTCATCAGCGCATCGCGCCGGCTGGTCGCGCGCACCAGATCCGCCACGATCACGGGCCGGTCCTCTGCGACCGCAGCCACGGCGCCGGACAGCGCCGCGTGATGCGTCTCTGCAGTCATCGCCGGAGCCTCAACGCGCGGAGAGACTTCCGGCCGAAGATCCGGCCTGCCGACAATGCGGTCTTTGACGAAGCCACCGCCCGCATGCAGCCCGGCGCCGAGCAGGGTTCCGAACGTGATGTTGAGCAGGGAGTCGTACATATCGTAATCGGACTGCTCGGTCCGGGCCTGGAGCAGGATCAACGGCTCGATCGCCGCTTGGCCTGCGGCTCCCTCCAGCGCACCCCGCGCGACTCTTGCGGCGGGGAGACCGATGGACCGAGCTAGCGCCGCAAACCGCGCCTCTCGCAGAACCGGGATGAAGGCAGAACCAATATTGATCGGGTCCAGTGCGGACGCGGCGAACATCGCCCCCAGTCTGCCCGCGCCGGGGAGAAACCCAGGGGTGGCACGAGAGAGAATGTCGCGGCGCTGGATCTCCTGTTGCTTCCAGTCATGCAGCGATTTCGCGGCGGCTTCCGGGATGCCGTTCTCTGCGTAGTCGGAGAACGAAAGCTCGCCCTCGATCCCATACCGCGCATCCGCCTCATCAGGCGTGAGGTTCGGGTGCGCCTGATTCTGACCGATCCGCTCGATGGTCTGGATCGGCAGATTGGTTGTGGCGTTGATGCCGGTCTGCGCAAGCTCGGCTTGGCGATAAATCCCCGTCACCGGGTTTGTCGCCCATGCCTGGTCCCATGCGGTTCCGGTCGCCCATCCCGAGCTGATGCGCTCGAATGACAGGAGATCGTCGGTCTGGACCGGATCGTCGATAAGAAGGGTGCCCATTATTGCAGCCCCTTCAGCATGTCGATGATCGCGGGGTCAGCCTGCCCTCTGCCGCCCTTCTCCTTCATCCCGCCCAAGGGATCGGTGGTGTAGCCGCCGCCGATTGAGCCGCCTGGGAGTCCGCCCTGTGCAGGCGGGACGAACACCGAGCCGTACTTGCCCGCTTCGAGATCGGTGAACAGCAACTCAAGCCGTCCGGTCTGCGGTGCTCCGCTATCGCGCTCCAGGTAAGGATGCATCTGCTTGATGTAGCGGTCGTCAGCTTCCTGCGGCGTCGCGTAGCTGGGCCATTTGTCCCAACCGACTGCCGCCGCTCGCTTGCGCGCCTCCGGCTCGTCCAGGGTCTTGCCGTTCCACACGCTGGGGATGCTGTAGAAGCGGTCGCCGTGATCCACCACCATCTGCAGAACAGTGGAGATTGACCCATCAGCATTCTTTACGGATGCGCCGCCGTTCTGCCCGGTCACGTTGTTGACGTGGTGCTGATAGAGGAACTTCTCCTGCGGCGTCAGCTTTAGCTCGCTCACTATCGGCGCACTTGGCAGCGGGGCTCTGGTCTTCACCGCCGGGCCAGGGAGTCCGTTCTGATCCACGTCATAGGTGAGAATCACGCCGGTATCGTCGGCATTCGTCACCCAGCGACCGCCACCGTTCTGGAGTTGGGAGATGGTCTGCTGGAGCGCATAGCCTTCGGTCGCCCCCGCAGGGCCGCCGGACTGCGGAACGATGTCGAACTGGCCGAGGCTCTGCATGACGGCGTTCAAGCCGTCTTGGATCTTCTGCTCATCAACCGGGATGCCGCCGATCTGCCGCGGCACCCGGTAGGTGCCATGGAAGGAATAGGTCTGGTCGAACGCGGACCACGCGATGTCAGCCGCCTCGCCCACCGGAACGCCTTTGGCGACGTAGTATTTCGTGACTTGAGTCAGCGCGTCGGCGTAGGGGCCAACAGCGGAAGGCGACAGAGTGTCCATCAGCGGCGTGATCCGCGACGCGATCTGCTCGCTTACATCGCTTTCCTTGACCCCGCGCTCCTTCAGCCGCTTGTTGATGTCCTCGGCCGGGAGCTTGGCCGCCTCAAGCACCGCAGTCCGGAGCGGCTGTTGCATCGGGTTGTCCAGGAACGCCGCCAGCTTCATGTCGGCAGGCACCCCCTTTTGATTCAGGACTTGCCTCAATCCCTGATCGCCCGCGATGGCCCGGATGTAGTCGATTGTCGCCAGCGCCTGATCGGGCTGCGCCGTCATGATGGTGGTGGCGTACTGAGCCGCCCGAGCATTCGGGAAGGGCCGAACCTCGCTCGGCTGAAGCCCGTATTGCTCCTGAAGGGCAACGCTCATCGCCACGGTCGTGCTCGCAACCCCAACGTCCCCAGGGTTCGCGTCAACCGCCTCCCAGCCTGCGGCAACGGCGGTATCCGTTGCGAAGAACCCGCCGGGGTCTTCCGCGATCTTCTTCTGCTTCTCGGCAATCGCCTGGATGGTGAGCGCGGCATCGGAGGCCAGCTTGGCCGAGCCCGCTCCAGCGGCCTCAATCTCAATCCCCGCCCGCTTCAGCGCATCAACGTCAGCCGATTCCGGGCGCGCGGTTACCCCCTGCTGCAACCGGAACAGCTCGGCGTCTTGCTCGACCTTTTGCAGGAAGGCTTTCGCCTCGGCAGAGCCGGATTCTGTCACGGCCACCCGGAGATCATCGGGGACCACACCGGTAACCTTTGCGGTCTGCGCCGCGTCGGCGCCGTTCTGAGCCAGCCAGGATGCGGCGTCGCTCTGGCTGTCCTTGATGTCCTGCTCGATCTCGTCGGCAAGCGCAGTCCGCTTCGCCTTGATGGCTTCGATTGTGGCTCGCTGGACCGCCGCGTCATCCTCGGTGAATATCCCGCCTTCGGTCGGAGCAACGGACTTCAGCAGGGCATCGTCTTCGGCTTTAGTCGTGCCCTCGACCTGTTTACGGGTCTGCCCGATCTTCACCGCGGCGTTGAACTTGTCCACGTTCCGCTGCGCCGCGATCGGGTCGTCCGCCCATGCGGCCCGGATCTGTTTCTCCGTAACGATGGGCTTGCCGTTCACCAATGGAACGACACCACCGTTGACCTGGACTGACGTAATCGCATCGTTGAGCAAAGAGCCGGTCGTGGCCTTGAGTTGCGCCTGTGCCCTCGACGCCTCCGCCTTGGCTTCCGCCTGTCGCCGCTTCAGCTCGGCTTCAGCGATGTTCTGAGCTTGGGCGATGTCGTTGGGATCAGCGCCCTGGTCCACCCATTTGGGCATGCTGTCGAGGAACGCCCGAGGGTTGTTGCTGGCCTCGCCGTTCATGGCAAAACCGGCCATGGTGGCGCGCATCTTCCGGATCGCGGCTTCTTCCTTCGCCGGCTTCAGTCCTTGGGCGCGGATGACCTGTTCCTGCGCCGCGACGGCTTCGGAGAATTGCCCCGGCGAGCCGACCAGGATGCCGCCCCACTTCCGGGTGCCCTCATCGATAAGAGCGACCCGCTTGTTGAGCTTTTCCGCGTCGGCATAGTCGTTTGCGGCTGCGACATACCGCGCCTTGAGGCCGGCGATGTAGTTCTGAATCTCCGCCGAGGCGGTAGGGGATGGCGCCCGTTTCGCGGCTTCAGCCGTGTAGTCGTCGATCGTCTTCTCGACGGACGCCTCATAAGCCTCTGATGTCGGGTCCACGTAATACGGATTATCGGTCCCGTCGTCGTTCTTCGGCTTGTCCAATCGCCGCAGATTGGTCTCCAGGTCGATAACCGCCTGCGGTTTTTCCTTGCTCAGATAGGCGTTGTCGTCCTTGTCCTGCTGGATCTTCTCGGCTCTGGCGACATCAAACACCGCGCCGCCAAGCGCTTGCCCGGCTTGCGTGATGTTTTGCCCGATTGAGACCCCGGCGTTATTGCTGGTAGCCCTTACTTCGCCTTGCGGGGTAAGCCGACGCTGATACTGTTCGATGACGGCCATCAGCGGCCCCTATAGGTTGGGCCGATGGTGTACGGGTTCGGACCCGCTGCGGGGCTCATGGTCTTCAGCAACTTCCAATTCCCGTAGCCCTGAAGCGCCTGCGTCCCCGCCCCGATCACACCGCCGATGATCGAACCGGCCCCGCTGGAACGCTGGGAGCGGGCTTCCGCCTTGAAGTTGTTGGCCTGCTGCTTTGCGTTGCGGATCGCAGTCTGCGCATCGAGTTCGGCCGCGATGTCGCTGTCATCCAGGGCATCGGCAAAGGACGAGATGTCCACCCCCGAAGCCCCGGCGGCGGCGCGGTTGCCCCCCCGGAGCCTGCGGGCTCTTTCCCGGATGAGGTCGGCTTCCGCTTGGCCCTGATCGACCGCCGCCCTGGCATTCGCTTCCGCCACACGCGCGGCACCACGCGCCTGGCCCGCCTGCGCCACGCCTGACACCAGCGAGCCGACCGCGCCGACACCGCCGGCAACAAGGGCGAGCGTTTCGAGAGCCATTCACTCCTCGTCAAAATCGACACATTATAGGGTAGTTTTCCGCAGAATATAAGCCCTGTGATCGCGGCCCCTGAAGTATCCTGGGAGCATCGCTCCGGGGTTAAATCCAAGGAGCCGCGCCCACCGCTCTCCGGCCTCGAATCCCTCCTCAACGGTCATGTGGATTTCGGCCGCGGGGTGTAGATTGAGGGCTCGCCGGATTGCCGCAGTCAGCCGGACCATGTACGGACCGGCCGCAGCCGAGAGCGCCGCCCAAGCCCATGTCGCCCCGGCATGCTCAACAAATCCCGCACAGGCGACCGGAGCACCCCCGACCAGGGCCGTCCAGCCGTCCGACACACGCTCCGGTAGACCAGCCGCAATGTCGTCAGTGAGTCCGGACTGGGCCGGTTGCAACGGGATGGCGCGGAGGTGCCAGGGTTCATAGGGGACGACATGGAAACCGCCGTCCATCAGCCCTTATCCGTCGTCGTGAGCTGCGGCATGATCGCTGCGATGGTGAGCGGGAACGGTGAAGATGTTTCGATCGCGATCCGGCCCGATGTCTCCCAGCCCTTGGCCCAAGGCGAGATCGTGCGGTCGCCATCCCCGATCCTTGGAGCCTGCCCGAGCGGCACGTTGGAATCCCGGTAACTCATCTCGGTCAGAGACTGGAAGTCCGCGCCGATCTTGCCGCCCAAGGACTGCACTACTCGCACAATGACTTCGTTGAATCGCTTCTTCTTCCCCTGTGATGTTCCGTCTTGCGACCCGCCCTCGATCCTGAGAGTCCAAAGTCGGGACCTGTAGGCAAGACCAGCAACGGCGTAGGAGACCGGCCGCGTCAGAACAGCTCGGCCGTTGCTCACAACCACGTCCGGGTGCGTGGCCCCTTCCGCGTTGATGCGCAGAGTCTGTCCTTCAAGGTGCCAGAGATTAGTCAGGGTGGACGAGGAGAGTCTCCACCCCGCCGCCGGCATTACATCGAGGCTCGGCCACTTCGCATTGATCGTCGCCGTGACTTCGGTCCCCGACGTGTACCCGGTGATTCTTGCTCTGGCGGTGCGCCACTCGCCTGGACTCTCCGGGTTCTCCGGGTCGCCCTGGTCTGCCGCTGTGTCTGAACCGGGGTCATAGTAGAAGAAATACCGAAGGGTGATATCGCGGCCCACGTCGCCGGAGACAAAGACCGACCCGCCAGCGGTAAACGTGACGCCGGTCGTCCCCTTGACCGTCGCCCCCGCTCCTGGCGTCAACGTTTGTGTTGCAGCCGTGGAACCATCGAAGATCAGGGCTGAATCCAGATAGAATGCCTGCTCCTGGTCGTCCCCGGTTTCCCATGGCGCGGCCAGCAGTTCCACATACCGCTCGGTCTGTCCGTCGATATGGCGATTGACGATGAACCAGACTTCATCCCTGGCATCGTTGGGGTCCGGGACGACACAAACGGATTCCGCCTTCGAGTGCCGGATCTGATCCTCGTCCTGGAACCCGCCGAACAGTTGCCTTGCCCAGCCGATCTTTGACTCGCCCCGCTCGTACATCAGGGTCGGCATCTGCCCATCTGCACGGGTGCACCAGACCCAGCCCTCGGGCTCCGATTGAAACGCCATCTGGCCGAACAGCTTCTGGCCGATGTGCGGGGAGAGCAATGTGAGATCACCGGCATCGAAGCCGTCGATCTCGTAGGTGTAGTTCATGTTGCGGAGCTTCTGGCGCTTCCGCTGCACGAATAGAACATCCTTGCCCGTTCTCACGGGTTGGGCGTTCTCATATGAGCCGTATGTCGTCGCCCGCTTCGCGTTCACGTTTGTGGGAGTGAGCGCAACGCTTTGAGAAGATGCGCGGATCAGCCACTCGCCACCCTTGGTCCCCGCCAGCAGTCCTTTCTCGTCGTCTTTCAGCCACAGCACGTTGTTCACGTCGCCGGAATCCAGGCTGTAGGAAACCGCGTTGTCATCGGACACGACCGAAGCCGTGGAGCTGGGGGCGAAGTTCTCGTATGCCTGGCTCATGGAGCCGTCGACTCTCGTCGGAGCCAGGGGGCAGCCGCCGAAGAACAATCGGCCCTCAAAGAACGTGACGCAGGAGGGATAGCCTCCCCCGGTCGAATAGAGGCCAAGGCGCCAGGTTGTGACCGCGGTTGTCGCCCCGAAGGCCGAGAGCACGTCAGCCGTGACGGAGACGGCGGAACCATAGGCGGTGATCTTCGCATAACCCCATGTCGAGGAATCCTGAATGCGGATCAACCGGCCAACGTCAGTAGCCTCGAAGATGTGCGGCGTGATCGTGCCGTTTGCCACATAGGCGTTGGCGAATGTGGACCCGGCGAGATCGAACGTATTGGCGTTGACCCGGATCACCGTCCATGTGCCGTTGGCTTCGGTCGTCCCGGTGACCCCCGCAATATCAACCCGGTCGCCAGTCTTCCACCCGTGCGCCGAAGACGTGATCCTGATGGCCCCGGAGCCGTTGTTGGCGGCCCCGGTGACGGTCTTCGAAGTCGAGGAGGAGATCGTAATCCCAGCTCCTGAAGTGGCGGACTTCGCCAATGTGGCCTGAGAAGTGTTGGTCGGGAGATAAGGCCCGTCCTCGAAATCCACGATCGCCAGGGTCCAGTTCGTCGCGCCCCAGCGTTCAAGCTTTCTCGGCACATATTCGGTGTGCGTCACATAGAGCACGTCCGCCTTCTGGGCGTACTTGAGTCCGGTGAGATCCTGCTCCTGGTAGGTCGTGGTGAGGGTGTAGACCCTGGACGAAGTTCCGCCGGACGAATAAGCCGTGTAGCCCGTTCCGTCGATATCGTTGCCGTGCATGTCGGTGAGTTCGAACGTATTCGCGGCTTTGTTCGCGACCCGGAACCGGCGGCCGTTAAGCTCCGTCATGCCCGCAATGCCGGAAATCTCTACGTCATCGCCGTCGTTGTAGCCATGGGAGTTCGCCGTGATGACAACGGGGTTAGCCGCAGTGGCCCCAGTGATCGTCTTTGTGCTCTCCAGCAAAGGCCCGTCGTTGCGATAGAACCGGACGTAGAGATCACCGAACTCCAGCACGTAAGCTTGCTCGGTCGAGTATTGGAACGGGATCAGGACCGATTCCTTGTCCGGGTGTCTGGTGGAGGCAATGAAGGACGTTCCGGGACGCCGGACAGCGGCGCCGACCACAAGCGGCAGGAAGTTCTCCAGGACGCGACAGCCCGAAGGATGCCGCTGGAAATCGACCCTGGACTCCGCGATCGGCGCAAACTCACCACCGCTGAAGTCATTCTTGAGCGGAGAGGCCCGGACCATTACCTGGGTTCGCTGATATCGCCGTAGCGCGGCCAGTAGTTATCCGTCCCGAACCGGCGGGACGTGACAAAGCTGAAGTTCTGGAAGCTGGTCGCCTGCTTCTGGAGCCCGTTGATCCGTTTCGCCTCAAGGAGAAAGGCTTGCGCCCGATCCGCGTTGGCCTGGTTCTTCGCGTTGGAGCCTGTCACGTCCTCGCAGATGTCAAAGGCAAGCCGTGCCGCGAAGGCGTCAACGAACGTCGCCGGATATCGGCCGGTGTCCGTCACGTCGTAGATGTATTTGATGTTCAATGGAGCGGAGGCGTCGGTGACGATCCACTGCGTCCCGGAAGGATCGGCCTCCAGCGCGAACTGAGGACCGTTCTCCACGGTGAGCAACCGCAGGAAATCGGACGGAAGCGGGAAGCCGTTCGCGTAGCCCCATGTCGGAGCCGTGGCGGACGCCGGAATAGCCGCACGCTTGACCGCGAAGCTCCAGGGGTGACACTCCAGCAAGGAGCGCCGGGTCTCGTCATAGACGCGGCGCAAGGCCTTGGCGGGTTCCTGGTCGGAGTCGATGGAAGTCACCGGGTCTTTGCCCAGCCACTCCAGCGCCCGGTTGCAGATCTCCGTCTTGGAGGCCATGCCGCCTCCTTACTGCGCAAACGGCGAGGTGCGCTGTTCCATGATGAAGTCGAGAAGCTCCTGCACTTTCACCTCGACTTCGCCCCTCGTGATGTTGGACGCGAGGTCAACGGCGATCTCCACGTCCTTGGAGAGCGTCGAGGTGTCGGTGGTGACCGAGGTGCGCGGAGCACCCCGGTCAATGCCGTAGAACTGGACCGCCATGGCTTACCCCACGAACTTGCCGCGGAGGGAGATGGTGCCGGCCGCACCGAGAGCGGTGGTGACGGTGCCGACCACATCGTATTCCTTGCGGGGGTCCGAGGTGAGGCCCAGCACCTGCCAGATCGGCTGCGTGACCTTGGAGATGTCCGAGGCCGAGCCAGCCGCTTCCCAGGCGATGTTGGTCCCGCCGGTCGCCTTGTTGGCCGAAGCGAGGGACACCGCCGAGGCGAAGAAGTCAGCATCCACGACCGCGCCGCCGTTGTCGGCCGTGTCGTAGAGACCCACGTCCATGGCGCCCGCCGAAAGAGCGTCGTTCATCACGAACAGATCCTCGACGCGCATCCAGGAGGTGACTCGGAAGAAGCGATACTTGGAGCCGATCGAAGCCGCGTCCGCAGCTTCCACGGTCTCGACGTAGGACTTCGGAACACCGCCCGCAACCCAGGAATTGGGGCGGAGCGGCGGGTCGGTATCGAGGCCGGTGATCGTGGTGGATTTCTTGCTGTCGTCAGCCATTGTCTTGATCCTTCAATCGCCCGGTCCATCCCGGGACTTATCCACGCGAGGCAGTTAGGCCTTGCGTTGAAGTGCCGGGGAGACCGCCCCGGCTCGGTATTCCGTTACGGGCGGCACCAGACTCGGCGCACCTTCTGCTCGTCCAGGCGGGTGGCGCCGACCATCTTGTCGATCGACACCTGCCAGGGAGCGAGGTTGAGGTCGTGGCGCTGGGCGATCACCGTGTTGGTGTCCTGCCACTTGCCGAGGTACATGCCCGAGGGCACCCAGAACGGCAGGCCCACCGAAGTGCCGGAGGCGTCGTCGGTGCCGAGGCAGTGGGTCGCGACCTCCTGGATGATCAGGAAGTTGATGCCCATGAACCGCTTGATGCGGCCTTCCTCCAGGATCGGCTTGGACTGGTAGTCCATGCTGGTCACCTGGGTTTCGGCCAGGAGCGAGTCGTGGTTGTCGGCGTCGAGCACGCCCCAGATCTGCTCGCGGTCGATGTCCACCTTGTCGCGGATGAACGAGCGGACCACTTCGCGGAGCTTCGCGACCGTGAGCTTGGTCGCCGCAGCGGCGCCGTGAGCCACAGCCACGTTGTAGCCGGTCGTTGCAGTGGTCGTGGTGCCGAAGGACTGAGTCGAGCCGGCGGTCTCGCCGGTCTTCGCATCGGCGAAGAACGCCTTCATCAGCGTTTCGTCATCGACACGGCCGGCAGCCAGGACGGCGTTCTCGACCAGCGCCGGCTTCGGATCGCCGAGCATCTGGAGTTCATCGAACTTGTCCACGAGCTGCGGGTGATCCCAGGCTTCGGGAGTGACCCAGCGGCGCGCGACGTTGGCATGGATCGGGGTGCGCGGCGCGAAACGCTCGCTCACCTTCACCATGGAAGTGGGAGAAATCTGGTTGGTGGGAGAGGCCAGCTTGCCCTGGTGCATCCCCGAAAGGACGTAGGGATTCATCTTCCCGCCCATGGTCTGGGACAGGAGCTGGAACTTCTCCGAGAACTGGATGGTACGGAGATTCACGAGTTCGGCGGTCATCGGATTGCCCTCAAAAAACGAAAAAGTTGCGTTTTTCGAATGGCTTATCCGCTCAGGCCGCCGGGGCTTTCGCTTGTCCGGCGCGACGCTGGGGCCGCTCTGTCGGGTCGCGGGCCGATCCCCGCCTGGCTAAGGCAGAGTTGGGCTGGGCTTGCGCTTGTCAGCCCCTGACGATGCCAGGAGTTTCGCCAATAATCATCCTATTATGTGTCGATTGTCAAGTGCCTTTCTGCAAGGCCTTGAGAGGGTGCGGCGGTGCTGGATTACCCTTGCCTGACCGGCCCTGCTGAAGGAGCCGGGCCGCCCAGGGGATCACAACCCATCACAGCTTACGGTAGCCGCCGCTCCGCCGTTGGAGTGAGCGCCCTGGACATTTCATCGCATCGCCTTGGCCTTGATCTCGACCATCTTGTTGAACTCGGCGACCTTCTCGGCGTCACCGGCCATGTATTCGGCCATCCACTGTTTGTCGCCGCGCATCTCTGCCAAGCGCGCGCTGGCCTGCTGCGGGGTGACGACGCCGGGCTGAGACCCACCGCCGGCGCCGCGGTCCTCGGAGATAGCTTCACCGAAGACGGAGAACATGCCGATCATGGCCTTGGTGCCGATCGCCCGCTCGATCTTGTCGATCACCGCGTCATCGAGACCGGAAGCCACCTTGGCCCTCTGTGCCGCGCCGAACTTTGCATCCGCCTGTCCAGCCCATTCCTTGCGGAGGCCTTCGAGATCAGCCGTGGAGGTGTTGGCGTAGGCCTGTTCCGATTCAGCCTGCCGGGCGGCGCTGATCGCCTTCGCCCGCTCCTCGACCTTCTGGTACAGGGAATGCGCCTGACGGGTGGAGAGCCCTTCCGAGTGCATGATCTCGGCGAAGGTATCGAGGTGAGTCTGGTCCCCGCCCTCACCGGCCTTCAGGTCGTAGCCCTTCCAGTCCGCCGGACGGCCGCCGGCAGAGTAGTAGGCGTCCCAGCCTTCCTTGTCGTTGATGTCCTTCGGGACCGCGATACGGCTCCGGCCGAGCACGGATTCCATGCTGCGGTAGGACTTCACCATTTCCGGGAAGCCCTTGCCCACGTCGGCCTTGCCGATGTCGGTCCCGTACCAGCCCTTGGTCTGAAGCCAGCCGATCGACTCCTCGTCCAGCGCCCCATGCCAAGGCGGAGGAGGAGCGGCATTCAGCGCCGCAGTACCGGCTCCAGGGCTTGCACCCGTTGCACCAGCCTGTGCAGCCGCCGCAGCTCCGGCGTCCGCGCCAGTAGTCGCAGCGCCTTCAGCAACCGCGCCCTCTGCGCCACTTCCGTCAGCCATGTTTCGCTCCTTCGAGTCTCTGTTGCGCGGCGAGGAGTTCCCTCTGCCGCTCCAATTTCTGCCAGTCCGGGCTTTTCGGTAGCTCCGGGATGCTCTTGATGTGCGTCAGCAGCCAGTCAGCCATCCGGCCTTTGGCGAGCTTCAGCGGATCAATCCTGCCGGTGTCGTCGGTCTCATCGTTCTTGATCCGCTCGACCAGTTGGGAGAGGTAGGCCAGCACCAGCTTTCCGGCTTCGTTGCCGTGAGCGAGGGCGAAGGCCTTGACGATCTCGCCGTTGGGGGTGGTCGTTGGATCAAGCGGCACTGGCGACCTTCGGGCTGCCCGCTTTCCGCCACTCCTGGATGCCGCCGAACTGCTTCTGCCCCGCCTTCCAGCGTTGGAAGTTGATGGCGGAATAGGCCGCTTCTTCGTCCGGTGATGCCGGATGTGTCGGGGCCGGGGCGTCATTGGCGACAGGCATTGCCGGGCGGTTGTTCATCTCGGCGGCCCACTGCTCCATGGCGCGTTCGATCCGGTCAACCTTGGCCTCCGCGGTGACGACACGGGCCACCATCTGCTCGAATGCCGCCTTGAGGATGGCGATCTCGGACGGTGTGGCGGGGTCGCCCATCGGGGCATGATCGGATGATGCGGGAGCGCCGGAGGTCAGAATCTCATCGGCCGGAAGGCCGCCGCGGATCGCCGCAAGATCCGCCTCGCTCAGGTTGCCGAGACCGGATTCCATCGGAGCCGCTGGGGCCGCTGGCTGCGCGCCAACGACAACGGTCTGGTCCTTCTTCGGTCGTGCCATCAGCCGTTCTCCTTCCCGCCCCTGGTCCGGCGATACCAGTCATGGATGTCGGCGTAGCCCCTGACGTTGCGGGCACCCGTGGTCTGCGCATCGCGCGCATAGGCGTTCTGCTGTTCCTCGGTGAACGTGGTCGGGATCGCCGCCGGGGCCGCTTCCGCGACTTCCGGCGCCTGTTCCTCGGTCTGCTGTTTCTTGCGTGCCATCAGTTCATCCTTTCGACGTTGGCCTTCACTTCAGAAAGCAGGATTGCGCCTTCGATCTCCCGCTGTAGGGTGACCGACTTGGTTGCGATATAGGCCTCGCCGTTCTTCTCCCGCATCTGGCGGATGTTCTCCGAGGCGAGCCATGACGCGGAGAGCACAAGCGCGGTTTGCGTGCGGAGTGCGAGGGTGAAGCCCTGGTGATAGGGGCTCACTCTGGCCTCCCCGCCTCGACCACGCGCAAGCCGAGCGAGCGTTCTTGCGGCGCATCGCAGAGAACGCCCCACGACATGCCGCAGGGCTCGGTATGGAAGCCGCAGCCGTCAAGCTGACGCGCGATCCACGCCGCCACCTCTTCGCGAGTCTTGCCCTGGAGGTGGAAGGTCTTGTCGTCGTGGACCGCAAGGCCAACGGCAAACACGATATCCACCAGATCCTGCTGCGCACTCATCAGAACCCCACTGGCGCTTGCGCCTGCTGCTGGATGTCCGCGATGTTCTTGATCGCCCCAGTAACCTGCGGGGCCGCCGCGATGAGCTGGTCCACGTTGGTCTGCTGCTTCCTGTTCTCGCGGATCGCCGCCAATTCGTCCTTGGTCCGCATCCACTTCATCGGAACGCCGTTGATCTCCGCGAGGCCTGGGCCGATTTCGTCGGGGTTGAACACGTCCATCACCGTGGGATCGATCGTCGCCAGCGGCGTCATGGCTTCGATGGTCCTGACAAGCCCGACGCCTTGGCTCGCAAGCATGGCCTGGCGCATCGGGTTGTCGTATTCGAGCTTGTACCCGCCTTCCTCCAAGAGGACTTCGGGCGGGGGAGGGAGAGCCCCGGAGCGGCCCAACAGGTCCAGTTCCCGCTCGATGATCGGCCCGAGGAGTTCGGATTCCTGCCGTTCGGCAACAGGAGCCAGGAGAGCGCCCTTCTCCTGCGCCCTCAACATGGCCTCGGTCGCTGTCATCTGCGGGGTGTCAACCAGGATTTGGAACAGGGTCACCAGGAAAGCCGCGTTGACTGACTGCCTCCGGTCCTTGATCTCGTCCTTCACCGGAGCCCACGCGGACCCGCGGTTCAACGCCTGGATGAGCGGCCTGCCTTCCGCACTGACGCCGCCGTAATTGATCGCTGCAGGGAGGAGCGAAACACCATCCCCCAGCGTCGAAAGGACGCCATCGTTGTGAACCAGCAGCGGGGGAGAAATCGAGAGCTGGGCTTCCTGGATGATCGTCCGGCCCATCTCGTTCAACATGGTGGTATCGGCCAGCGCCATCATCGCCGGAGACCGGCCGTAGGTCTCGCCGGAACGCATCACATAGCGCGAGACGGCATAAGGGAACGTCCTGAATCCGCCCTTGCCGACAACTTGCCTTGCATCCTTGCAGACCCACCAGGACTCATAGGCCATGCCCATAGGTCCACGAGCACCCCAGATCGGGCTCGGGTTCGGCTTCACGCAATGGATATAGGTGGCCTTGTCGTCCGGCCGATCTGCAAGCTTGACGGAGACTTGCGGCGGGAGATTCTCGACCCCGAACCGCTGCGCCGCCTGTTCCGCCGTCATCTCGAATTTGTAATGCAGGTAGACGACCCTGCCGTAGAGGTCCTGGGTGATGTAGAGCCCGTTCAAGGCACAGGAGCGATAGATCAGCCCGTCGCCCGGAATCTCCTCGGAGAACAAGGCCCCGGTCCCGAAGTCGGTCAGACTCTTGTAAACCTCGTGAATCTGCGAGGCGAAGTTGCTATGGGGTCGGTAGCGTTTCGCGAACAGGATGCCGTTCACATCCTCAGCGTGCCGCTTGACCTCATCCACCTCCCAAAGGTCGCTGTTCACCGGCTTGAGCATGCTCCACATCTGGCTCTTGGGCGTCAGAAGGGAGTTGATCGCGGCGGAACAACGATCGGATGCGAGCTCCGGTGTGGAGTCGAAGATGTCCAGCCCCTGCCTGTAGCCTTCCGGTTGCTTGTTGGTGAAGTTGACTTGCGGGGCCACAAAGCCGGCGATGGTCTGCCAGAGGGTTTCCCAGTTGGCTCTATCGGCTTCCATCTGCGCCTGGCGCTTCAGGATCTCGCCCGCGATGTCGCGGCTGTCCATCGGCGCCTTGCCGGTGATGGCAGGGGCCTTGAAGTTCTGAAGGGCGAGGGTGCCGGCGCCTTGCATCAGGTCCGGGTAATGAAGCCGAGTTTGTAGCCGACCGTCCCATGATCGGGCGGCAAGCCGATGTATTCGGTCTGATCCGCCGTCATGCGCTCATCGGTCGTGGCCGCGTCGCCGCTGGTTACAAATGCGCGAGCGCAGATCGAATCCACCTGCACTCTGGCGAACTTGGCCTTTGCGGGCAGCGCGTTGGCGGTCTTTGCCGCGCCCGCTGTGTAGTCCACGTACTGAACATCAAGCGGCGGCCCTTCCGGGCATTGCGCAGAGCCGCCGTTCGGCGTCTGCACCAGCTTGACGTTCACGTAGGATGAGACACAGGCGATAGTCATTCTCTGGGCTTCCTTCGATCCTGCATTTCCTGGGTCCGCTGCGCCTCCAACCGGTCCAGCGTGTCTTCCGCAACCTTGCGGTACTCGGCCTTCACGGCATCATTCGGCTCGGTCCCGAAATCGTAGGTGGCGCTATGGGCGCCGCGGGTGAACACAAGCTGGTAGCGCGTGTTGACTTCTTCCGTGATCTCGGCGGTCCTGGGGTCGCTATCGACCGTCTCCGCCATGGCGACGGGCGTTGCGATCTCGGCCTGCTCGCCCGGCTTCCGCTGTCCTGGGATTTCGTCAGGCATTGGCCGACCTCGTGCCGGTCATCTCGGAACTGACGCCGCCAGGGCCGGAGAGGAACGTGGTCCCGGCCCCATACCCGGCGGCAAGGCGCTTCCGCCTCTCGGCATCGGAGTCGAGATTGTCCGCCGCGTCGTTGCGGGTCGGAACCGGCTCAACCTTCGGCTTAGGGCCTCCAGTGAACATATCCGCGATGACGCTCACCGGATTACGCCGCCCCGAGCAGCATCTGCGTTCCGGCCCCGAGCTGGCGCGGCTTCCTGCGGTCCTGCAAAGTCACGTCGGACCAGTCGCCACCGGGACCGGCGGGGATGCTGTCGCTGTCGCCGACCAGTGCCTGGGTCCCCGCACCGTAAGACCGGCCGGCGATCGAACGCTCGTCAGCGGTCTGGCCGCCAGCGGAACCGGGATCGCCGATGCCGCCCGTGTTTGCGCTGCCCTTGAACCGATCGGGCTGATACCCGCGCTGCTTGCCGGGGTCGCCGCCGAACAGCGTCGTCATCTTGCCGATGTCGCCTTCGCTGTATGCCTTGGCAGCGGTCGCGGCGGAGAGCGCGGCATTGGCACCTGGGATGGCAGAGAGCGCGGCAGGAAGGGCGATCTTCTCCAGGACGGTCAGCGCGTCAGCATCGGGGAAGTTGGGGACAGAGCCGGGGGTGTAGATCGGGCTGGTTGTGGTGCCGCCACCGACGCCGGATTCGGTTGGCTTTGTCGCCGCCTTGGCGTAGCCCTTCGCAAACGAGCCCTTGGCTAAGCTCGCCGTGCCGCTCGCCGACCCCTTCCCACTACCGCCGCCCCCATACGACTTGCCGTAACTGCCCTTTGCCAGATCCCTGGTAGACATTCGACGCACGCCTCCGGCCGCTCAAAGAATACGAACGGCAAAGTATAGCGCGCGCCAAACCGATACACAATGGTGTTATTTTTCCTGGTCTACCGCGCCTTTTTGATATGCTTTGTCGAAAGCCCCCTTTGCCAACTCGGCGGTCGGCTTTTTGCTCACAGCACATCCCGCCACCAACGCCAGAACCGCGACCACCAGCAACGCCCTAACCATTTACTCCTCCAAACAATTCCACGATTGCCTTAACCGCGCCGATCAGCAGCCCGATCGCCACCAGCGTTAACGTTATCCAGACCGAGGCCCGTACCATCTGGACTTAAGGTTGCGCTGCTGGCCTAATTCCGCAAGGGGGATTAGCCATGCGCGACTTGATCCAGTTCTTCGCCGTCCTGGTCGTGAGCTTCGTTGACCCGGTCGTCATCATACCCGCCATCGTCGCCGCGATCTGGCGGAAATGGTGGCTGCCTGTGGTTGTCGGCGCAGCGGCCGGGCTGGTTTCGCAGCTCATCGCCATTGAACTCGGCGCACCGGCAGACCTGATGGGTATGAAGATTCTAGCCGGGGCAACGCTTGGCGGCATCGTCGCAGGCTTGGCCCCGCTGGTCCGCAAGATCCGGGGAAAGCCGCTTGATCACCACCCATAACGCTTCCCCCCTCCCCCTTTGGCGAATCTCGGCATCGAGCCGCGGTTAAGCTCGGACAGCATGGGGTCGCCCAGAGGCTTCCGGTCGATCAGGTGACGCCCGAGGCCAACGGCGAGATAGCGGAAGGCGTCGGCGCAGTGTGAGGTCCAGTCATGGAGCGGGACAGGCTTCAGGACCTGGCGCTTTTCATCCCACTCCGAGCGGTATTGTCTCAATGCCTTCAAGCCGTTGCCGCATCGGGTCGTGTCGAACCAGGACTTGCGGATGATGTAACGCGCCTGTGAGATTCCGTCATCGACGCTGCTGGCCGGCAGCACCGTGGGATGCAGACCAAATGCCTTCAGCTTGTCCAGCCTGGAAATCCCGTCGCTCATCTCCTTCGGCTTGATGTCGTGCGGGAAGAAGTGCTGGGCGTAAACCCATTCGTTCCTGTGCCCCGCTCTGAGCTGGGAGACGTGATAGTCCAGCCCTCGACCGGCTTCCTCGTAATAGTCGATCAGCCTCGGCTCGCCATAAGCCAACTGGCAGAACCAGATGGCGGTCGGGTCGTTCACGCCGAGATCCCAGGCCGTGTAGACCGGGAGTCCAGGCTCCCAAGGAACCGGCTTGATGCGGCCCATCTGTTCCGCAGATGCGAGCAGGGAAGCGTAATAGGTGCCGGGGATCGCGGCGTCGAAGCTGCACTCGAACTCTTGAGCGTACTGGTCCGGCGTCATCGCCCGCGCAGCGGCCTGCAGCTCGGCAGGAGGAATGATGCCCGTCTCCGACGCTTTGAACATAAAGCCGCGCCAGTCCGGTTCCTTCTTCCTTGTCCCGTCAGGCAGTTGGAACCCGTTCACCGCGCCGTCGTAAATATCCGCAAAGGCGTTCCGGCCCATCGGTGTTCCGATGAAGATCGCCCAGCCGCCCCGGTCGGCGAGCGCAGGCCGGATGATCTCGGACCAGACCCTAGGATTCATCTGCGCATATTCGTCCAGAATCACGCCGTCGAAGTACAAGCCCCTGAGCCGATCGGCGTTGTCGGCGCCGTAAAGCCGGATGCGCGACCCGCCAGGGAAGTCAGCCCGCAGCTCGGACTCGTTAAACTCCACGCCCGGAACCATGCCGCCGAAGTGCTTCAGGTAGGACCAAGCGATGTCCTTGGCCTGATTGTAGAATGGGGCGATATAGGCGAAGCGGGGCTCGGGCGGGAGATCGTCCTTACCGGCGGACTCAATCAACTCATTGACGCAGTAGACCGTCTTTCCGAAACGGCGATGGGCCACCAGCACGTTGAACCGCGCCAGCATGTCATGGAGTTTGTCTTGCAGCGGGCGCGGATCGAAGGCGCCGCGGATCAGGATCTCAGCCACGCTTCGGGCCGCCGTTTGGGTTGCTGAAGCCGGTGATGAAGCGGACTATCCGGCCGACAGCTTCGTCGTTGTCCTCAGGGGCAGCCGCGGACTTACCGTAAGCGCGCTCCAGCAGCTCCTTGATCGCAGCAACCTGCGCCGATTCCGATTCCGCCGACTTGGCGATCTCGGCGAGGCGCGCGATCATGTCCGGCCCGTGCTGTCGCGCCAGTTCCCGGATCTCAGCCACCACCCTGGGGCGACCGCCTGGGTTGCCGGACTGGCCCTTGCGGAACGGCTTGCCCTTTCCTCGCTTGGCTGTTTCCCCGCTGTTCTGAGCCACAGCGTCACCGCTCCACGTCGCAGGGAGGCTCACACGGGAGAAGTGACGCGCTGGCTTGCTCCCATGACTCCGACCACGATTGCCGCTTGGCTGCGAGAAGATCGCGCTTCACCTGGTCCGCGATGCTCAGTCCGAATGGCACATGGATAAGACCCATGGCTGCCTTTGCGTCCCGGATGATCTTCCGCTTGCGGGCTTCGGCTAGGCTGTGGAGGGTGGCGGTCATGATGGAATCTCCTCGGGCTCCTTGCCGGTGCGCGCCATCCAGTCGTGTCGCAGCCAGCGGATTTGCTGGACCGTCAGGCCGAGCACACGCAACGAGCTGGCGTCGCTCCAGATGCGAGCCATGGCCCGCCTGTCCGCCTCCTCCTCGATCGCCTTCAATGCCCAGGAGTCGGTCACGGCTTCACCTGTCCGCTGAGCAGCAGAGACCCGCCGGGCAGAGACCCGCCGGGCTCGACCTGGAACACGGGGCCTTCCTCTATGGGCTGGCCGAGGATGTTGACGCGGACCGGATTCTCTATCAGGGGCTTTCCTTCCAGGGCCTTTGCCGCCGTGACGCAGAGGAAGTTGTCCAGCGTCGCCTTGGTGTGCTCGGGCAGATCGTCCAGTACCTTCTTCACCGTGGGCAATGCCATCAGGCAGGACATCAGGGCGTCCACCATATCGCCCGCTCTCGTGTCCACCGTGGGGTCGATGAAGGGCTTGGAGGAGAGGATTTCTTCTTCGGTCATGCGGATGCGTCCTTGCGAAACCATCTGCGCGGGTCCGGACGCAAGAACGGCGGCAAGTGAACAACGCCATAGCCCCGGCGCGCCATGTCTTGCCGAACCCATCGGCTTTGCGATGTCTGCCGCCCAATGCGGAGAAAACAGAACGGCAGGTGTATTTCTACGTTCGGGACCTCTAGGGCGATGCTGAATCCGAACGACAAATGAGTCCATCTGGTGCGCCAGAGAATGGCCTCGTAAACCTTCCCTCGCCAGCCGAACTCCTCAGGCCATAGATGATAACGCCTAGCTTCTTCGGTCATGCTGTTTTCACCGCAATAGGAAATCCGGCGTCCGTCGCCATGGCTGCACAGACCGCTATACAGCCCCGGCAGATCGCGACACGCCGATGCTCGATCATGTATTCCGCCTCGCTCTCGGGCTTGTCACAGAACCAGCAGCGTAGGGGCTCGTCCGCTGCGGCTGCGGCGGCAAGACGCGGGGGAGGCGGACGCAGATCGGGATCGGCGAAGGCAGCTATGGTCATTCGGCGGCCCCCCTAAAGTGTGATAGCGCTTCGCCATCATCCGCCCATTCCCCTGACGATGTGCTCACATCTTTCGGTGCGTTCTTCCTAGCAAACTTCCACACCTCGTCAGCACATTCGTACCCCTTATTCCATATCTCCGACCCCGTGAACCGCATCGTTGGAATGCCCAGCGCTAGGAGCGCGCGGTCGCGAGAACGGTCGTGGCTCGCCTGCTCTTTGGTCCTCTCATGGAAATCGTGGCCATCGCATTCAACTGCCATAAACACTCGTTCCGGCACGCCTCTTGGCCCAATGCCAAAGTCAACGCGGTAACGACCGATGCAATGCTGCGGGAAAACGGCGAGACCGTCTTCGTGACGGTATGCAACCCCTAAGTACCAGAACATAGTCTTCTCGATCTCGCTTTCGGCGTGCGCCTTAATCACGTCAAAAGACCAGCTGTACAGGTCTCCCGCCCGATGGAAGAAATCGACCACCGCACGTCGGGACTGTATCGCGATGGGTGACGTAGCGCCCCGGTACATCTCGTCCAGCGCCATTCCAACCATCGCCGCCGTTTGCGGGTTGCACATCCGTCCTGACTCAGACGGGAACCCTCGCGACAACTGCGTCCGCTGCACGTTGGCCCTCACCCCGCCCTCCAATGCGCGGCTTTCATTCGCCAGCCCTTCCTATAGTCTGGAGGCTGTCCCGGAGATCATCGAGGCTATCGTTGATGCAATAAAGGTAAGAGCCGATACGCATTTGAGCCCAAGCAATCGCCCACCTAGGATCGTCGCTGTCGAGAGCCATCCGAATGATGCGCTGCTCAACTGCCGTGTCCAGTTCCTCCACGCCCAAACCCGTCTTCGCGAAAGCATCCTGCTCCATCATGCCGCCAACCTCCGGCAAATCGCCTTCACACGAACACGCACCTTCCCGACCATGCCGCCGATAATCGACCTTTGCGTGGCATCGACCGGGGCCGACCGTGCCCAACGCCGCTGACAGCACACCCGACACAGAAATACCGGCCCGGCATGATCGGGGACCAGCAGCGGCAGGTGAATCATCGTGTTCATGTCCGCGTCGTCCGGGGCACCGCAATCGGCACAGCAGAGAACTTGGCTCGGGGGCTTACGCTTCGCCACATTAGACTCCTTGCGACGATGGCATGATAGCACAGTTCGGTGTTTCTGTTCTATCGGCGCTGAGATATTTCCCCAGCAACCGCTTCTGATTTCCGTATGCGTTGCGCCCGCACCTCACAGCTCGTTTCAGCATCGGGACGCAGGCCCACTGCAGGTTCGCGGTGCGGACGAATTGCTTGAACTCCTCCGGCAACTGGTCGAACGCCTCCATCTCCCGGCGGAACGTTGCCCAGGCCCCGTGATCGCAGACTGCATTGCCGCGCTTCCGCGTCATGCCGCACACCCCGCTTTCTTACCTGGGGTCAATTCAGCGCGTCCAAGCGCATGCACTCCTCGGCCCACGATCCGATCGTGTGACCTTCCGGGATGTCGGTGCGGGGCTGGTAGGGCTTGCTGATGTCGGCGCGGGCGTTCGCGAAGCCGTGCCGATAGCTGCGGGTCCGGTTGGCCGACGGATCGGGACTGTCCTTGTCGAGACCGTCCCGGTAACCCTGGACCATTTCATCGTTCGCCCAAATGTCGCTCATCCTGTCTCTCCTCTCTGCCCCTGGGGTTAGACCCTGGGCTGTGCCGCATATGCAGCGATGACCTCGGCGTCATCCGTGTAAAAGCTGGCAACAGAGCGATCTTCCGGGCGCGGGTACGGAACAGCATCCTGGTCGCAATCGATCTCCAAGGGCTCGCCAGCCGAGAACCCGGCACATTCCAGCTTCAGCGCGTGGTCGCCACCCTGCGGCCGATATTCCTCGGTCTTTGGCAGATTGGGGTTCAAGCCCTTCAGGCATTCCAGTTCGGTATCCAGGACCGTGTAGTTTGAATAGCCCGTGTCCTGCTTGAGCAGAAACTTGCATTTAGTGCAGTCTTCCATAACTATCTCCTCTCTGCCCCTTTCCGCCTGTCGGATTAGGCTGGTGTCTTCACGTACTTGCGAGCCGCGCCGATCCTGTGCCGCTTCAGGTAGATGGCTCTCGGGGTTCGGTGTGGGAGGTAGAGCCGCATCTCCTTCGGTCGCAGGTCTTCGCGCGAGAGGATCGCCAGTTCAGCTTGTGTCCAGTCGTCGCCCATGCCGCGCGTTCTTTCAGGTGAAATTGTTTGCCGTGAAACATCATCCATCGATCGGTCCCAGCTTTGCGGTTGGCGGGTCGTTTTCGTCGTGCCAATCCCGGTGATGCTGAGGGCAAAGCCACCGAACATCCTTGGGCTTGGAATAGTCGTCATGGTGCATCTCGGCCCACGCGCCGCAGACCTCGCACGGCTGCCGCTGAATGCGCCCACGATAAAGGCTGACCCGAGCCAGGGCGCGGGCGTTCATCTTCGCTTGCTGCTCCAGAGCCAGCGTGATGCGACACCCCGAGCAATAGTTCCGAGAGTCGGTCTGCCACTCGCCGCAGTTAGCACATCGCTTTGGCGTGCTTGGCTTCAGAAACATCCCCGCTCCAGCAGCTCGCGGTTGACGACGTACTTGCGGGGCTTGAAGCGGCGGAGGGTCATGGGCGGATTTGCTCGATTGCCGTTGCGATCTTGTCCAGCTTGGCGGCAATAGAGCAGGAGCTGGGGCCGATCGTGCAAATGGCGAACCAAATAAGCACGTTGCGCCAATAGGCGAGGTCATTTGCCCGCTCCGCGCGCTTTTCTGATTCGCTTAGCTTGCTCTCGCTCATTCCGTCATCCTCCTTGGGGTGGTGGGCTCTTGAAGACGCAGACCGGGACCTTGAAGACGCGCAGCGTCCGGTAGCCGGAGTCGCCAACGTGACGCGCATAGCCGCAAGCCTCATCCCCATCTGCGAACGCCGCGACCGGCTGTGATAGCCCCTCGGTCCCGTTGTCCGGGCACACAACCCAAATCCACTCACCCATCCCTCGCCTCCTCTGTGGTCATGCTATGGCCCTGAGCTTCTGTGCCCTGGCCTGCTCGGCTTCCCACGCTTCAGGGCCGAGGATCTTGATCACCTTATCCCGCCAGTCTCGTTTCGAGAGCCTCACCGGCCGCTTGATCCCCATCCGCTCGCAGGCGTAGCTCACCGCCGTGTGATCGCAGCCGTACAGCCTGCCGATCGCCGAGAAGGACTTCCGCTCCTGCACCACGAGCCGGTAAAGATCATCTCGTGTGAACGCCATCTTGCGCGGCCGGTAGGGCTTGTTCGTCCAGTTGGTCATGCGGCCTCCTGCTGCCGCTTCAGCTTTTCAATCAGATCCCGGATGATCTCGCCGATGGTTTTCATTCACGCCTCCTCGAAATATGGGCCGTTTGGTTGCAGGATGAGGCCGGGGACAAGATCGCTGCCAAGACTGCCGACCGGTGCGTAGCGGCATTCTTCCAATTCGAGGTAAGCCCCGAGCTGGCCTGGCTCCCGGTGCATCGAGAGATACGCGTCGCAGGCCAGCTTGATTCCTTCCCCGCCGCGGGAGTTGCCTTCCTGGTTCAACTGCACGGCCGTCAATATCCACATGCCGAGACGGCGGGACAGATCCGCCAGGGCTTGAGCAACCCGGCGCAAGTGCCATTCCTCGGTCTCGGCGTTGCCCTTGCCGGTGATGAGCTGCCAATAATCAACGATGATGCCGGTGCACTGGTGCCGGCGCTGGCAGGCCAATGCGAACCGGACGACCTGATCGAGAGACGCGCCGGGCTTCTGGCTGTAGAACGTGGCGTTGACCGTGTTCGGGGCAAGGTTTGCGATCATACTGCCCTTGACCGGCTGTCCGGCCTTAACCCCGCGCATCACGTTGATGGGTGAGGTCCGCAGCCTTCTGGCGGCATGCCGCATCTCGATTTCGAGCGGCGTCACCTCCAGGGTCATGAAGCCGTGGCGATGACCGGCGTCATTCAATGCCGTGCTGATAG
>Ga0105148_100017_pt1 | contig 24764 bp, 20 predicted proteins | sample RS_199metaG_FD_91502 | JGI IMG/M metagenome (GOLD analysis project Ga0105148, IMG submission 91502) | Switchgrass associated microbial communities from Austin, Texas, USA, to study host-microbe interactions - RS_199 metaG | ecosystem: Host-associated > Plants > Roots > Rhizosphere | place: USA... | reverse complement strand
GAGCAGCTGCGTGACGATCTGCGCGCCGATTGCGGAGCCCAGCCCGCGGCTGACATTGGCGACGCCTGACACTTCGCTGGTCCGGTCGGGTGCGACCTGTTCGACGATCAGCCCCGGCACGCTCGCCAGGATCATGCCGGTGCCCACGGAGCTCAGGATCGTGCCCGCCACCACGTCCATCACCGTGCCATGGCGCAGCGCCAGCCAGATCCAACCCGCAGACAGAACCGCACTACCGATGACGACGAGCGCCCGGCTGCCCCACCGTTCGGCCAACGCCCCGCTGGCCCAGCCGCCGACGCCCGAGAGGATGTTGGACGGCAGCTTGAGCGCGCCTGCCGCCGTCGCCGAGAGGCCAAGGCCCACTCCGGTCGCCACGGGCAGCTGCAACAGCAGCAGCGCCACCAGCCCAAGTTGGATACCGCCGAGGCCGAGCAAGCCGTAGATCAGGATAGCGAGCAACACCTTACGGTCGCCGAAAAGAGCGACGTTGATGAAGGGATTCGCCGCGCGGCGCTGATGAAGATACCAGCCATACAACGCCGCCGCCCCACCGACTACCAGCATGCCGCGGCCTGCAAGTGTCCAGCCGCTCAGCAGCCGCTCGTCGAGGCCGATCAGGATCGCGGCGATGGCGGGCAGGAAGACGAGGCCGACAAGGATGCCGGAAAATCCTTTTGCCCGATGCCCGATAGGATCGCGCGGAACCCAGATCATCGCCATCGCCATCGCCAGCACCGGCAACAGGGCGGTCGCGAAGAAAATGGAGCGCCAGCCGAACGCCTCTGTCAGCGCGCCGCCCAGCACGAAGCCGAGTGCGCCAGCCGCCGAATAGGCGCCGCTGACTATACCGATACCCAGCCGCACCTTGTCTGGTGGCGAATGGTCGCGCAGGATGCCGTAGGAAAGCGGCAGGATTGCGCCCGACGCCCCCTGGATCACGCGCCCTAGCAGTACGCCGCCGAACCAGGGCGACAGCGCGCTTAGCAGCGATCCAGAAAGGCACAGAAGCAGCACGATCTGCAGCACCCGTCGCCGACCGATCCTGTCGCCCAAGCGGCCGCCGATCGCCGCACTTCCGATCTGCGAGAGGACAAAGGCCGTGACCAGCCAGCCGCCGGCCGTCCCCACGCTCGGATCCCGCATGATGGCCGGCATGGCCGTCAGGAGCATGCTCGTTTCGAGCGAGCTTGTGACGTCTGCGGTCAGCAGCGCCGCGATGAGCAGCCAGAGGGTCCGGGACGATGGGGCGGCGGTCATGAACCGCTCAGAAGCTCTTGCTCAGCTCCAGCCCATATGTGCGCGGTTCACCCTCCATCGCAACAACGATACCGAGCGACGACTGATCGATCGCATAGGCATTATAGCGTTCGTTGGTAAGGTTGCGGCCGAAGACGGCGACGTTGAGCCCCGCCTCTTCCACATTGAGCGCCAACCGCGCCGACAGCAGGCCGAGTGAACGGCGGAAGCCGTTACGGCCGCTGGTCGCCATCCTGCTATCCCACGTATAGTCGATCTGTGCGCGCAGAGACCCGAAGTCGAGCGGTGCTGTATAGGCGCCGCTCAGACTGTAGGACCATTTCGGGGTGAAGACGAAGGGTGTGGAGCTCAGGTCCACGCCGTTAACGACATAATCCTTGAACCGCGCCTTGGTCCAGGCGCCGGTCGCGCGCAGCTCCAGCTCGCGCACGGGGACAGCGGTGATTTCGGTCTCTACGCCGTCGATCTTGCCGTTCGCCGCATTCTGTGTCAGCGCCAGATTGCCGATGCCGGGGAAGAACTGGCTGACACTGCGCTGCACATCCTTATAGTTAGAGTGGAAGACCGCGATGTTGGTGCGCAGCCGCTGGCCGAACCAGTCGGCCTTCAGCCCCGCTTCATAATCGGTCACGCTTTCCGGGCGGAAGGGCGTGTAGGTGAGCGCAGCCGCGGCAGGCGACACGGTCGACCCGCCGGTCAGCGGCAGACCGCCGCTGCGATAGCCTCGGCTGGTCTTCACATAGAGGAGCAGCCCCTGCCGCACTTTGTAATCCAGGCCAGCGGTGTAGGAGATCGCATCATAATTGACCGACGGAACGACATATTCGCAGTTGCCGACGCCGGCGAGCGGCACGCCCAGAGCGGTGCACGTGGTGCGGGTGCGGTTGCGAGAGGTCAGCTCGCGCTTGTCCTCTGTATAGCGAACGCCGCCCGTGAAGGAGAGACTGTCGACTATTTCCCAGTCCCCCTGTGCAAAGACGCCCCAAGTGCGGTTGCGCGTGGCGCCATAGGTGATGCTGGGCCAGGTCGCGCTGATCGCGCGGGTCGTGATCTGGCTCCCATCCTCGAAACCTTTCTCATCGGAATAATAGCCGCCGGTGATCCAGCTGACCTTGCCGTCGAGCAGCGAGCCCGAGAGCTGGAGCTCTTGGCTGAACTGACGATCCTCGGTCACGATGCCGGTATATTGGAACAGGGCGAATGGAGAGCCGTCGAGATCGCTCTTGGTAAAGCGGTGGAATTTCTGCCAGGCGGTGATGGACTTGAGCGTTACGCCGCCCAAATCCCAATCGATCGTCCCCGACACGCCGCCATAAGTGACGCGCTCGCCAAACGGATTGTCGCGCACACCCGTGTTGCGGTCGCCCCCACTGTAGGAAAGGTAGAGGTCACGCGCCGCCGTCTGTGACAGGCCGGTTTCGGCCGCGACCGCACGGTTGGCGGTCGAACCCGCGATCATGCTGACCGGCTTCCATGCTTGCGCCGAGCTGATTGCGCGGCCGTAATTGCCGCGCAGCGTCACGGTCAGCGCATCGTTCGGCCTCCACGCGAGCGCGAGGCGGCCATTGCTGACGTCGCGGTTGCCATAGGATTCACCCGAGACGCGATCATTGCCATAGCCATCGCGTTGGCTGGTGGATACCGCTATGCGGGCTGCTAGCGTGTCGCCCAGGGGCGCATTAAGATAGGCAGAGCCCTTCATCACGCCGAAATTGGCGATGCCAAGGCGCGCGCCGCCTTCCCAATGATCGACCGGCGCCTTGGTGTAGATGGTGATCGCCCCACCGGTCGTGTTACGGCCGAACAGCGTGCCCTGTGGACCTTTCAGGATTTCGACCCGATCGATATCGTCGAGATCGGATCCTTCGATGCCGATCGCGCGCGGCGAATAGACTCCATCGACATAGACTCCGACCGCCAGGTCCGCGTTCAGGCGGATGTCGGCATTTGTCTGGCCACGGATGGCCAGGAAGAGCGAACTTGGGCTGTTGGAGGCCTGAACCATCTTGAGCGAGGGCGTCTGCGCCTGCAGGTCGCGGAAGCTCTGGACCGAACGGTTGATCAGATCCTGCCCAGTGGCGACGCTGACTGCAACCGGCACATCCTGGAGCCGCTCCGACTTCTTGCGGGCTGTCACCACAATATCCTGAAGCCCCTCACCCTGAGCGCTGCTGTCCTGCGCCCATGCCGGGCTTGCCATGCTCGCGAGCAATGTGACACCGACCAGACCGTTCTTCATATATCCCCCCCCTAGGCGTCTCCAGCCGCGCCTGTATTTCCCTAATTCTTATACCTCAAGAGATGATCTTGAAAACTGAACTAGGGGCATAATAGCTTAAAAATCAGGCAGATACCTGTTTTTACACAGAAAAATATTTTCCTCTTGGTCATTATGTTCGTCACGAGTGCGCATAGAGATTATGGTTTATGGAACTCCTGCCGAGACCTACGACGGGCCGGAAAAGGCGCGCCGGGCGTTGAATGCCGCTGAGAGTTGATCCGGGAATGCGGTCATTCGACATTGGCGGCGATCTGAAGCGGGACGGCGTGCCGTTCGTCTTCATCACCGGCTACGACCAGGAAGTGATTTCGGAGCGTTCGGAGACGTCGCCCGCGTTCAGAAACCGGTCGAGTTCCGTCACGTCATTGGTGCGCTCGGGGAAGGGCTGGGCTTCTCACTGTCGCGGCTGCTTAGAGCGTTTACAGCCAGACGGCGACCGGTAGTTCAACTGGAGTCATTTGACGTCGATCGCCCTCACCTCCGCGTCCGGCAGCGCGAAACCCATGATCTTCGCGAGCGTCGATGCAATCCCGCGCATGTCGATCTGACCAAGTTTCTTCCCCGGCTGGACGCCCCTCCCCATGATGAGGAAGGTCGATTGCAGGTTGGCGGGGCCAGGAAAATAGCCGTGCATTCCCTTCACCGGAGCAGGCCCGGATACCGGTGCGGTCGCGCCACGAAAGATGTCCGTCACGGTACCCGGTTGCAGATTGACATAGAAAGCGGTTTGCGGATTTCCGCCCATCCGGGCGATATCCTGCCGATCCGCGATTTGGGCGATCCCGTTTGCGGGATCCGCCGCCAGCTTTTCCACCAGTGTCTTCACCCGCGCCGCCAGCGCCGCATCATCGGGGCGGATCAGCATGATGGCGGCCGATCCGCCTGAAACCCAGGGCATCGCTTCCCAGGACGCGATCTTGCCGTCCTTGTCCAGCGTGATGAGTTTTGCGTCAATGAACGGCCGGAATAGGTTGAGCGCGCTCTGCGTCGGTTCGAACCCATGGTCGCTGACCAGCGCGATCACGGCATCGGGATGCGCGCGAAGCTCGGCGGCGACCAGTTTGCCCACGATCGCGTCGATCTTTTCGAGCACGGCCTTTGCCGCGGGAGTGCCGGGGCCCTGCGCATGCTGTTCATGGTCGAGCGCAGTCAGATAGACGGTAAGGAATTCAGGTTTGTGCGCCGCGATCAGTGCGGTGGCGAAGCGCCCGCGATTTTCGTCGCCCGGCAGGCTCTCGTCAATGCCCAGGGCATAGGGCTCACCTGTCGCGCGCTCCAGTTCTGCCTTGAGGCCGGGACTTGCCAGTGCGTCCAGCAGCTTCGCGTCATCGGCATGGCCGGTGCGCCAGATCTGCGGCAGGTTCCAGCGGACGCCCTTTGCGGCAACACTGACCGGCCAGTGTATATTGCCGGTGGAGAGGCCCGCCTCTGACGCCTTCTCCCAAAGCGTCGGAACCTTGATGTCGGACGCATACCAGGTCCAGCCGCCTTGGTTGACCTGCATCGGATCGAAACTGTTATTCGCGACGATCCCATGCCGCGCAGGGGACACGCCGGTCAGCAGCGTCGTGTGGCTGGGATAGGTAAGGGTCGGCAGCACGCCCGTCACGCCCGAAGCATGGGCACCGTGCGTGACGAACCGTCGTAGGTTGGGAATGGCAAGGCCGCGCTTGTCCGCTTTCAGCACATCACCGGGGCGCAGGCCATCGATCGAGATGAGCAGCACCGGTTCGGCCATCGCCGTCCCGGAAAGAGAAGCGGTGAACGCGGTGAGGAGAAGCGCAGCCTTGCCCATGGGATCAGAACCCCGCCTTGATGGTGGCGAAGAACTGGGACGGCGCACCGACCAGCAGGGTCTGGCTGTCCCCGCTATTGCTGATGCCCGCAGAGCCGATCGTGCCGACATAGCGCTTATCGAGCAGGTTGGTAGCATTGAGCTGCAGCTCCAGCCGGTCGGTGAAACGATAGCCGACCGTTGCGTCAACCAGCACCCGGCCGGGCACCGACTGGTCGTTGGTGTAGGTATAATAGCGCCGCGACATATAGTTGAGGCCGATCCGGCCGAAGGCGCCTTCGTGATCATAGCTGACCTCACCGCGCGCCAGATGCTTCGGGCTGTCGATGACGGTCTTTCCGGCGATCGCTGCGACTAGCGTGCCGTCGCCGTTCACGACATCGTCCCGATAGGTGGCGTCGGTGTAGCTGTAGGACGCATAGAGGCTGAAGCCGCCACCCAGTATCAGATTGCCCGCCGCCTCGACTCCGATGGCCCGGACATTGCCGACATTCTGGAGCGCGGACGGATTGCCCTGAATGCTGGAGCCGACCTGCACCGCTAGCAGACGGTTGCGAAAGTTCACCCAATAGGCGCCGATCACGCCGTTGAACACGCTATTATGATAGCGCAGCCCGAGTTCCCATGTATCCGATTGCTCAGGCTTCAGGTCATCCCGGATCGCGTCGAACCCGGTCTGGTTGGTCGAGAAGGGACCGGTGGTCGTCGCACTGGAGAAGGCGCGGGTCGTCTGGGTGAAGCCGCCAAAGGCTTCGGCTTCGGGCGAGAGTTCCACCGCGAAGCCGGCGTGCGGCTGAAACCAGTCTTCCGCCTTTATGCGGCCTTCGGGGAAGCTCGCCTGAACGACCGCTTCGGCTTCGTTCGTGACCTTGAACCCCTTCCAGCCCAGATTGATCGTCAGCATGCCAAGATCGATCTTGTCCTGCACATGATATTGGATCGTGTCGGTCGTGAAGTCGAATTCCCACTGCGTCGCGAACGGGTCCGTCGGATAGTCGCGGAAGGACAGGCCCGGCTCGGTGCGACTGGCAAAGGCATAGAAGCGGCGAGCCTGGTTGAACTTGTTATTCTCATACCAGCCGCCAACAGTGAAATTCTGGATACCTAGCGCGAAATCGACACTGCCGAACACACCGATCCGGTCCATCTCATATTCGGTGGTGCGGACCGACATGGGCACGCCATTGGGGCTTGGTACGTAAGGTGTCGCCCACAGACCCATGCCCTTGTTGTTATGATAATAGCCCTTGAGTTTCACGCTTGCCCGCTCGCCCAGCGGAGAACTGAAACCGACAGCCCCGAGCCAGTCCTTACGCAGACCCGATGCGTCATAATAAGCGTCGTCCACGCTGGTGACGTTGCCGGGATAGACCTGACCATCAGCCACGGACGCGCCGCTATAGTCATAAAGACCGTCAGGGAAGGGCGAGCCGCCGCTGTTGCTCACCTGATCGACATCATTATACCGGCTGGCATAGTCGATTGCGCGGGCATAGTCGGGGTAAGTATTGTCCCAATCCCAACCGAGCCGACGGATCATGTCCATCGACATGTCCTGATAATCCTGCTCCCGCCGGTCGGAATAGCTGAGCCAGCCGTCTATCGTGGCGTCGCCAACGGGGATGACGACCTTTGCATTGCCCATATGCTGGTCCTGCACGCCTTCGCCCCGGAACTTGTCCGTCGATCCGTAGCCGTAGGAGGCATAGCCCCGGATGCCGTCACGACTGCCGAGCGCCAGCCGCGCGAATCCGCGCCACGTCTCGTTGCTGCCATAGGTCAGATTGCCCTGCACTCCCAGCGAGCCGCCGCTCAGATAGTCAGCCGGATCAGCCGAGAACGTCTCTACGGTGCCGCCCAGCGCGTTGGTGGCCTGCGTGCCCAACGAGCCCGCACCCTGCGACACGCGCACGCTGCCGATATTTTCAGAACTGATCGCGCGCGTGATGTGCAGGCCGTTATGGTTGCCATAGCTCATGTCGCCCAGCGGGATGCCGTCGAAGTTGAAGCCCAGCTGGTTCTGGCTGAAGCTGCGGATGGTGACGCGCTGGGACCATTCATAATTGCCGAACGGATCGGCTGCCTGGAAATTGACGCTGGGCAGCTTTTCGATCGCTTTCAGCGGATTGGTGCCCGGTGTCAGGGTGACGATGTCCTGTGACTGGATTTCCTGTACCTGTCGCGTTTCACCGCGCCCGAATACGACGATATTGGCGTCTTCAGCCGCTGTGGCCACGCTGGGTGCAAGATCCTCCGCGAAGGCGGGCATGGCGATGCCGGCGGTCGAAGCCATTAGAAGAGCAATGGTGATACGCATGGAAAGTCCCCCTTTCGGACCAGATTATGGTGGGGGACCTAGGCGGCGAATGTTGCACCGCAATGAGCGTTGGTTGACCGGTCGAAGTCAGTTAAATTACCGATTTGTATCAGTCATCGTAGCAGCCACCAAAGAAAGGCGGCCATCAGGGACCAGTCGGTGCAGTCGGATCGATGCAACAATCCGCAATGGTGCGGCCTGCCTGCGCGCCAAACCGCACGGGCGCGGGAAGCCTGATCCTTGCTGACATCGCGCACATCGACAGCAAGCGAAGAAAACGGAATGTCATCCAGCATGGCGGAATCCAATCGCGAGTTGTCCATATACCGAAAAGAGGCGCTCGAAATGTTCATCCATGGTCATGATTGATGCCGCCGCGGCATGAGCATGACGGCGATGGGTCGCGACCTCACTCGCGACGAAGCTCAGGATGGTCGCGGAAAGACTGTCTGCCTGCCTCGCCCGGTAGAGGAAGCCGCCACCGCGCCGGGCCTGATCCGACGCCCCACCTCCATCGGGCAGGATGACCGGCAAGACCCATCTGGCGGTCCTCGTGAAGGCCGGCCTCGTCATTCCGGAAAAGTGCGGGCGCCAACAGATACAGCGCGTCAACATCGATGCCCTGCGCGAACTGATGCTCTTCCTCGCCAAGGATTGCTGCCAAGGCCGAGCCGAATTATGCGAGTCACTGCTTGCCGAGCTCACCTGCTGCTGAAGGACCTGTCTGTGACCGACATCGTCATCTACCACAATCCCGACTGCGGGACGTCCCGCAATACCCTCGCCATGATCCGCAACGCCGGCATCGAGCCGCATGTGATCGAATATTTGAAGACGCCCCCGGCACGGGCGCTCCTCGTCCAGCTGATCGAGCGCGCTGGCATCGCTCCTCGGGAATTGCTGCGCGAGAAGGGCACGCCCTATGCCGTACTCGGCCTGGATGACATGGAGCTGACAGACGACGCTCTCGTGGACGCGATGATGGTGCACCCGATCCTCATCAATCGGCCCTTGGTCGTGACGCCGCTCGGCGTGAAGCTCTGCCGCCCGTCTGAGGCGGTGCTGGATATCCTGCCCACGCAGCAGCGTGGCGCCTTTGCGAAGGAGGATGGCGAGCAGGTCGTTGACGCTGCCGGCAATCGCATTCAGCCCGCATGAGCCGCCGCGCTGTACTGGCTGAGGCGCTCGGCAGCCTGCTGTTGTTCGCGACCGTCATCGGCTCGGGGATCATGGCGGAGCGTCTGGCCGGCGGGAACGTTGCCGTCGCGCTGCTGGGCAACACACTGGCGACCGGCGCCATGCTGCTCGTGCTGATCACGATGCTCGGGCCGATATCGGGTGCTCACATCAATCCTGCCGTCACGCTCGTTGTGCGCCTGCGCGGCCACATCCGCACCGACGCAGCGCTGGCCTATGTCGCAGCACAACTGGTGGGCGGCATTCTCGGCGTGTGGCTTGCGCATGTGATGTTCGACGTGCCCATCCTCCAGCTCTCTACCAGGTTGCGCTATGGTCTAGGGCAATGGGTCGGAGAGGCCGTCGCAACCTTCGGGTTGGTCCTGACGATCATCGGGACTGCGCGGATGCGCCCGGACAGCGTCGCGGTCAGTGTCGCCCTTTACATTGTGGCCGCCTACTGGTTCACGTCTTCCACCAGCTTTGCCAACCCCGCGATCACCGTTGCCCGATCGCTGAGCGACAGCTTTGCCGGGATCGCTCCGTGCTGCGTGCCGGCGTTCATCGCTGCGCAGTTTGTCGGCGCGATCACCGCTCACCTCACCAGCCGGCTCATCTTCCCGGCAGCCCTGCAAGAGGAACCCGCATGAGCCGCGTCCGCGCCCTGCCCTACTCCGACCATCTCCCAGCGCTCGATACCGCCTATGCGATCACGCGCCCGACGTCGGGCCTCAGCAGCGACCAGCCACCTCCGCGCATCCTGCTGCTCTACGGCTCGCTGCGGGAACGCTCCTTCTCGCGTCTGGCAGCTCGCTCGGGTGGGAGGCCGTGCCACTAGGGGCGCTACGCTTTAGATTAGGCTCATCTTTTCGCCTTCTTCTTCCTACCGGGTAAGCTTCCAATGCCAGCTGATGTTGAAGCGCCAGTCGCCTACACCGCCGAAGGGACGGTCGATGACCCGCGCGCCCTCAAGACCCAACGAGGCCTTCGACGCATAGGCTAGGCGCACGCCGCCTCCGGCCGACGCAAGGCTATAGTCGCTGGCCGCGAGACCGGCGCGGCTGTTGATGCTCACCTTGGCGCCGTCGATGAAGCCGTAGATTTCAGTGCCCTTAAGCCTTTGCGACAGTTCCGGGCGGAAGGCGAGCTCGAAGGAGCCTGCGACGCCCCGATCGCCGCTGAGCAGGGCGGTGTCAAAGGCGCGGCCGTAGTCCGGGCCGCCAACCGCCATTCGTTCATTACCCGAGAGCCGATCCGCACTATATTGCCCCGTCACGCGCATGCGGCCGACGAAGCGCTCGCCCAACATCCGGTCATAGCCCGCTCGGGCCGTGACTTTGGTGAAGACCGTATCGGTAAAACCCGGCGTCCCGCGCGCCCCCAACATATCGAGGCCCCGACTGACGGTGACGCCCGCCGTCAGCACATCCCTGTCGCCCATCATCGAATAGCCTACCGCCGCCCGCGCCGCGCGGATATGGTCGGACGAAAGTACAGCCCCCAGCAGTGCCGCGTCGCTGTCCAGCCCGTCGATCCCCGCGCTGACCGTCAGGTTGCGTTTGTAGCTGCGGATGATCGGGTAGCTCAGCGAAACCCCGGCCGTCTTCGCCTCACCTCTGACCGGCAAATTCTTGAGCCGGGTGCGCAGCCACGATCCCGACAGGCCCAGCGCGAGCCCATCGGACCCCAACGGCGTTTGATGGCTGAGGCCGACATATTGGTATCGCTTGAGGTCCGTCGCGCCGAGCAGCACCAGATCGGTCCGGTCGCCATCGCGCAGCAGGCTGTTGGCTTGGGCGGTGGCACGCAGTTGCCCGCTGCCAAGGCCGCTCTGCGTACGATTGTCGATGCCGAGATTGGCATCGAAGTGCTTGCGCGCCGGTGTGATCACCAGCCTGACGCCCCCGGGCTTGGTACCGCGTTCGAGCGCGACATCGATCTTCGCTCCGGGAATGTCGCGCATAAGTGAAAGATAACGCTCCAGCGCGCGGCGGCTGAGCGGCTTTTCCGCCCGCATCCGCCCGGCATAGGCGTGGATCAGGGGACTCGCGCCTTTGGGATACACGATGTCCTCGACAAAGCCTTCAGCCAGCAGGACCTTGACCTGTCCCGTGGAAAAATCCTGCTGCGGAATGGCGACGGTGTAGAGGGCGACGTCGCTTTTGGCATAAGCGTCGGCGATCGCCTTGGCGAGCGCCACCAGCGTCTGGCGCAGTGCGGGACGGCCGAGGAACTGGCGCGCGGCCTCCGCCACCCGCTCGGGTGCGTCCACACCAACAAAATCGATGCCGCGAATGTCCGCACCGCTATCCTCCGCCTCCACGGCGATGGCGTTTTGAGCCGGGATGTCTGTGGGCTGTTCCGTGAGGCCCGGCTGGGCGGGCTGCTCGCCTTGTTGGATCAGCGGCGGCGACAGGGTCGAAGGCGACTGTGCAGCACCGAGCGCCGGCAGCGCGGCGAGGACAAGGAGCATGAAGCGTTCCTGCGAGAAAGGCGGAGGAGCCGGGGCGCGCAGCGGTGGCGCGCCCCGGTCAGTGGGTCAGCGGGTCAGGTTGAGCGCGCCCGTCAGCGTGTTCGCCGTATTGCCGAGGGTCCCCGTCACCGGAGCGAGTAATCCGTCTGGACTGGTTGTGGCTGTAGCTCCAGCGCCAGCGCTGGTTGTCGTCCCGGCCGTAGCGGTCGTGCTGGCGCTCACTCCCAAGGGTGAGAGGGCGCTGCCGGCAACCGCCTGCACGGTGGAGGTGACGCCCGTGCCGACCGTTTCCACCGCCGATGTCACGGGGGCGAGCACGCCCGTGGCGCTACCGGCACCTGTGGGGCTGAGGCCATTGGGTAGCAGGTTAGCATTTACCAGCGCCGGGTTCCCGCTGCCCAGAAGCTGGTTGCCGCCGAGCGCGACGTTCAGCAGATTGTCGGCGATCCCGCCGGTCGGAGAGGTGACGTTGGTCACACGCACATCGGCTATGCCATTGACGGTCGCGAGCGCCGTGTTACCGGCGTTGAGCACGCCGACGCTGGCTAACGTGCCGGTGGGCTGCGTATCGCCCAGCACGCCGATGCCGATCGCGCCCGTTGTACCGTTAAGCCCATTGGTGACCGCCTGGCCGCCGACGTTGATCGAGACGAGGTCCCCCACCACGCCTTGCGCCCCTTGAAGGAGGAGAGTTCGCCCGGCGCCTGCATCCACCAACACAGTCCCGGTGTCGTTCAGAACGCGCGTGATCGTGCCGGTCACCGGCTGCGTGACCGGTAGCGCCGTGGCGATGGGGGCCGTGACGTTGCCTTGGCCATCGGATACGCCCAGCACGGCATTGCCGGCGGTGGTGAGCACTGGCGAAACCTGCTGGAGGAGGCTCGCCGAGGTCGTTGCTCCGCTGGTGCCAGTGCCTCCCGTGCCAGAACCGGCGCTACCCGTGCCAGAGCCAGAGCTGCCGCTGGTCGAACCGCCACCGGTGTTAGTGCCTGATCCGCTACCCGAGCCACTGCCGCCGCTACCCGAGCCAGGCGTGCTCGATCCGACGCTGGCGACGCGGAAGCCGCCGCTGCTTTCGCAGGCGCTCAGCAGAAGCACGAGCGTCGAACAGGCCGATAGGGCCAGCAACCTGCCGCGAGATGATTTCCGATCGAAAGAAAACACTGGCTTTCTCCTAACTTGTCCAGACCCGCAGACCCACAGCAGCTGCCCAGCGGCGCTAAGGTCGGGAGGAGTTGCGCAGCATTTTCTTCGACAAGGCGCTTTTCCATCGAACCCTGTTCCTTCGGCAGCCCCGCTACCTTGTCACTAAGGCCGGAGGCTTTGCGTCCCGGCGTCACCGCCGGTTTGCCATTTATCGGGATCGTCCTGATCCTTTGCGCGTAACGGACGACAACGGAAAATGTTGCAACGGAATACGCTCAGGGTGGGAGAATAATGGTTAATTGCCAATTAGTTGGTCGTCATGACTGCTTGTCGCGGTTTGCCAACCATATCGAAGACTGATCTGATGACACCCATAAGTACGCTAATGATAGCAAAAATCTCGGGCATGGCGACGAAGGCCGTTTCAGTAGCTGCTCGCCGTAGCAGGCGGGGTGTGAGCAGCGGACATTTCGCTTGCTCCGATCTGACCGACGCCGGGAAAATAGCCGACAGACATGTTCCAGAGCCGGAAATGAAAAACCGGACATCTGCCTTGCGGAGGCATCTGATGAACTCGTGACACCCCTTGGCGGGACGCCGGTACGATACCCAGGCTTCAATAAGCGATCGTAACGATGATGCTGTCTGAATACGGCCCAGCCCGCACCCATTGCTGAGCCGGAAGCCGACCGTAAATCGTTACGGATTGGCTGAAGACAAGCAGTCCGTTCAGGGGAGCGGCTATGGTGTTCGAACCACCAGCACCAGTGCCCCAAATGGTGGAGCGGTTGCTGTCGGTGTAAAGATTATAGCTGAGGCGGTCGGCGCCCTGGGCCATTTGGCGCGCCATCGCATTGCCTGATGTCCCTGGGCTCGCCGCGATGTCTATCGTACCCAACAAGGCGACAACGCCTGTGCAATTGAGCGTTACCGTGCCCGAGGCATCGTTAGGGCTGCCTGAACCGGGATCGTAGCTGCCAAAACTCATACCACTGGCGGAAACCGTACAACTGCACAATGTGCAGGCGGATGCGGGTGAGGAAAGGAACATACTCGCGACAGTCGCGGCAAGATAAGGGCGCAAAGTCATTTCCTCTCATCCTCTTTCAAAGGCGTGCAAGGCACCGGGCCGATGCGGGGCGCGTGGACATCTGGGGGCAGCGGCGGAACGATGGCGCGGCATTGCATATCTACTCCGCGTACGATGATCGGATCGCCTGGATGGGCATCGGCCACATAAATTTCTCCGCCCTGACCCATGACGGCGGGCGGCTCAGTGCCGATCATGACCATTGCCCCCGCGGGGGGCGGAGAGCCGCCGCTATCTACCAGCCACAAGGTAACGGGTCGATTGGCGGCACCGCCAAAGGTGACCCTCGCAACCTGCCGATAGCCGGGCACCACCTGCTGTTCGGGCGAGGTCACCAGCATATCGATCGGCAAGCTGTCCAGATCAACCGCGATGCGGTTCGCTGCATAGGGCTGCAGACCGGTTACGATCGCCTTTTTGCCGTTGCCTGCATGCTGTGCAACCGGGCGGTTCTCGAATGTGATGCCGACCTCTTCATCGCTTGTCACATCGACCAGCGCGAAAGCATAATCCAGCCGTGGCGCGGCGATGATCTGGCCATCGACCCTGAGCAAGGCGCCGCGCGCCGCCAATCGGATACCGCCGGATCCGCCATGCCGTGCGGCCGACAGGTCCAGATCCCCAGCGGCGGTACGGAAAGTGAGCCCGCCATCGGCCAGCGTCATATGATTTTCAAGGTCGCGCGCCGCAAGGAAACGATAGCCGACGCCTCGATCCGGGGGCGGCGATTCGCTGACGGTCGCGGCGAAACGGTTCCTTTCGACAAAGAGGCCGGCGCTGGCACGCTGCCCAAATGGCAGGGTGATCGAACCAAACAGGCTGTCATCGCTGCTTTGCGTAAAGCGGGTCCGGCGCGCGCCCATGGAGAGGTAGGCAGGCCCCAGATTGGCCGAGAGGAAAGGGAGCTGGTGGAAAAGCGCTGGCGGTCGCCCTGATCATTCTCGATGTGGCTGGCGCTCAGATTGCCGAGCCGTCCGAGCGTGAGGCTGCCGGCGACGGCGAGTTCGCTCCGTTTGCCGCCATCGGGCCGAGGATCGCCGACTTGCACGAAATCGGCGCTCCTTTCCTGATAGCTGGCGGTGATCGCATAAATCTGTGTGATCCGCTGGAACTGTGCCCGCCATAGGGTGCCGCTGCCCCATTTGCTGTGGGAAGCAGCCGCTGCCAGGCTGAATTCGCCGACTGGCGCGATGATGAGGCCTGCGCCCAAACCTGCCGCCTGGCTGTCACGACTGCCTTCGGCTCGGCCGAACAGCGTCAGCGCGGCACTTAGCCCATGGCGCCAGGATGCGGCGGCGAAGGGGGAACCGTAGGAAAAACTGCTCCACCCGTAATCCTCCCTCAGGAAGCCGGCCTCCAACGAGAAATCGTCCAGTCCTTCGCGCAGAAGCCTCGGGCTGGTGTAGAAGCTGCGGGTTATGTTGCGCGTGGCGCCGTTGGCATCACGGATCGTCATCGTGACTTCGCCCGATCCGGTGAAGACCGGCTGATAATCGATAGTGAAGTCACCGTGCGCAACATCCAGCGTCTGCCGGCTGCTGGCCGCGGCCAGTTCCACCGTCGAAGGCAAGGCCGCCGACCCTCTCAAAACCGGCAGCGGATATGTGATCTCGTAGGGTGTGAGCGAGAAGTCCGTTCCCAGCCTGATCCCGCCGAAGCGCACCGGCCTGCTCCAGTCGCCTCCGCGGGTCAGGGTGTCGCCAAGGATCAGACGCAGTCGCCGGTCGGGAAAGTCGCGCTGAAAACTGCTGTCCAGCCGGACGAAGCCACTTCCTTCACTTTGGGCCAGTGCGGTCGTTCCCAGCACGCCCCAATTTCCGGACATGCCCGCGTCCAGGAAGGCTGACGCGGAAAGATTTCCATTCCATCTGGAAAGCGAGAGGTCATAGCCGACAAACTGTGCTGGCGCAGCGCTTGCCATGGGTAGCTTCTGGCGGTTTCGCCCCAGATGAACAGCAGGGAAAAGCTTGGGGTCGGCATCGATCAGCAGCGTCGTACCGCTGTCGTCCAAATGCGCTGACAAGCCGGGGACTGAATCGAGCGATGCATAGCTTCTGCCATCGACGGAAGTGGCGTTTACACTGTCAGGCAAACGAAGGCCCCATTCGCGCAGGACATCGACGGGCATGAAAAGACTGTCTTTGATAACCATGGCGAGGGAGGGTTCGACCACCGCCTTGCCATTGAGGATGACGCTAAAAGGCAGTGGCGGTGGGGTGAAGGCGTGGGAGTTCGTTTCAAGCCGGGCGCCGATGACGGGCAGGATAGAAAGGTCAGCAGGTTCATCGGCTTGGCTCGCCGCAGGCCAGAGCGCGGCGAGGACCATCGGCGCTATACAGGCGGTGGTGATCTGCCCGGCACGCGGGGGGCGCAACCGCGCCAGGCGGACCATGGCAAACGCCCCTTCAGTCCTCGAGGTGCTTGGGATTGCCGAGTGTGGCCGGGAGCCGTCCCTGTGCTGTTTCCACCTCCACCGCAGCGATGTCACCCGCTGTCAGCGAAGGCAGCGGCAGTTCGGCTTCGCCTCCGGGGAGCAGGTAAAAGCCGCGGGTCAGCCGGACCGGCTCCGCCTTCGAAGCCTTGGGATGCAGGATGATCGCCAGGACCTGACTATGGCGATTTCCGCGATTGGAAATGACGAGCCTCCCTGCGCCCTCGCGGCCAGGCTCGGCCGCCCAGCCGATGGAGGGGGAAGCTCCTGCTGGCGCACGGAAGACCGGAATGCTGATGCGCAGCAATGTCCTGATGGTGCCGGGTGCAGGATCGATGCCGGGCAGCTCGTCGATGATCAGGCGGTAGCTTTCCTCGACCGCGCTGGGACGGTTGGGAAGGCTACAACGGACGAGCCGGGTCTCGCCTGCCGGGATGGCGATGATCGAAGGGTTTACCGTCGGCCCGCCCGCCTGATCGAGCAGGTCGTTGCCCGCCCTGTCCCTGGTCCAGCCATAGCCGCGGATCTGCATGGTCGCCGGTTCCGCCCCGTCGTTCGAGAGAGACAGGGAGCAGAACTGCTTGTTCGGCGCTACTTCCACCCTGACTGGCGCAACGCGCAGCGTTCCGGCGATGGCGGCCGGAGCATCGAACGGTAGGTAGGTGGCGAGCATGGCGAGCAGGACGGTGCTGCTGGTCCTCATCGGATTCATGGCGTCCTCAATAGCTGACCGTGATGGTGATGGTGTCGGTATAGCTGCCTGCCTCCACATTCTGCTGCGCCGGGATGCGGCCATAGACGGTGAAGGTTGATGGCAGGAGACCTGCGGTCGTCTGCGAAGGCGTGTCAGTCCCCGGTGTGTTGCCCCAGTTCGTGCCGTGCGATGAATCGCTGTAGAGTGAGTAGCTGAGCGCATTGCCGCCGCTCGTCATCTGACGCGTCAAAACCGTGGCGCCCGCCTTTGTCCCCGCATTCAGGCCGACGCTGTAGTTCGTTCCGACCGTGCAGGTGACGTCGAATGTGCTGGTCGCATCCGTAGGCGTCGCCGATGTGGGATTATAGTTCCCGAAAGCCATGCTGTTGGATGTCACGATGCATGCGCTGAGCACAGTAGCCGATATGCCCATGCTGCCGGTTGCACTGCCGGCGAGTGCCAGCTGCGGCGTCATCAGCCAGAGCAAGGCTCCTCCGATCGCGATCGATGTCCTGTACATGTCCTGCCTCTCGAAAAATGCGTCTGGATGTTGGGGTTGCCTGTGCATTGCGTTAGTTTTCAGGCACTGTCGTGATCACGGCACGCCGGTTCATCGGCTCTGCCTTGCCGTCTGACGTTTCCACTGCGGGGGATCGCTTGCCCGCCCCGGATATCTGCAGGCGCGCGGCAGGAAGACCCAGAGCAAGGAGAGCCTTGGCCACTGCGTCGGCCCGCATCAGGCTCAATCGGTCATTATAAGGGCCGGGACCGGCGCTATCGGTATATCCGATGATCGACAGGGCCTGCCCCGCGGTGGCGGACGCAGCGAATGTCGTCAATTCCTGCCGTGCCGTTTCGCTGAGGTCGGCCTTGTCGAAATCGAAATAGACCGACAATCGCTGGACAGGTGGCGGTACGGGTGCGGGTGCCGGTACGGCGGCTTCGATCTTTGGGACGGGAGGATAGACGGCGGCCCGGCAATCTTCGGCGCTCCACATTATGCGGTCCAGCCGCATATGTGCGTCCCACCGCAATTGCAGACGGCATATGCGATATTCGGTGCCCGCGCCGGTGTAGAAATTGAGAATATAGTCCCACTGGCGCTCGCCGAAAAATCCCTCATGAAAATGAGGAACGCCTAAGGTCGCATAGGTCTGACGTTTGGTCATGCCGGGTGTCAGTAGGCGCACGGTTGCCGGCGGCAGGAACACGCCCTCCCGGCGGGTAGCGCGGCTGGGGTCCGGGAAAGCCGAAAGGGGCGCGATCTCGGGAAGGAAGGCCGGATCGGCCGCCTGCACCGCAGGAGCGTGCATCGCCGCCAGGGCGATCGCCGCGGCATATCTCCGGCGCTTAAAATGCAATGCCGAAGCCCGCATTGGCGCCTCCCTGATTGCGACTGTTATACGCGGCGGATGCCTTGAAGATCATCCGGCCGTTGTCGGAAACCTTGGACAGGCCCATGGCCACAGCGTGTTCGCCCTGCCACGTACTCATGCCGAAGCCGAGCATGCTGCTTCCGGCTTCCGAAAATTGTGGGATCCCCGACATGGCCATGGACGCGGCGGTGCCGCCTTCCGCATCGCGGCGCAGGGTCCGGATATCCGCATTGAGCTGACTGAAGCGCAGGTCGGTATAGTCGTTGGCCAGAACCACCGCTTGGCCCATCCCGCCTTGGAGCTGCCGTAGATTGACGGCATCGGTCGGCGCAATGCCGTCGGCAACATGGGTGATCTGCCGTTCCGCGCCCATGCTGCCGACCGACACCGTGTTGGCCCGATCCGCGACCGAGGCGTAACCCAGGGCCACGCTGGAGTCCGCTATGGCCTGCGCCTGCGTACCAACCGCCACGCTGTTGAGGCCCGAGGAGATCGCCCCGGCTCCCGCTGCCATGGAATCCGTGCCGCTCGCGACGGGTTTCGCATAGCCGGAACTGTTATTGACCTGAAGATAGCCTGCCCGTCCTTCCTGAAGGTCGGTGATCGCAGTCATATTGTAGGCCAGCTGCACATTGGTGGCATAGAGCTGGGCGCCGTTGACGGCATCGGTCGAAGTGGCGCTGATCTGGCCAGGTGCGACGCCAATGATCGGCTGGGCCATACCATTTCTGGCTGCATTATAGGCCTGGGCAGCGGGATCGTAAGGCAGGGCATCTTGCGGAGTTCCGCCTCCCGAGCCGCCAGAACCGCCGAGTTGCGAAACGTTCACCGCATCACTGCTCGTTGTGCCGGGGGCAACATTGGTGATCTGAGTGCCCCCCGCACCCGTCAGCGCAACAGTGGAGTGCGATATGTCCTGATATTTGACGGCCAGATCGTTCAGCACTGCCAGGTCATAGGAAAGCTGCGCGATCGCGGCGCTGTTTTGCGCGACCTGATCGTTGGTCGCCTGCAACTGCGATCCATTGATCGCATCGGAACTGGTCGCGTTGACTGCCCCGGCGCTGACATTGGTCAGCAGCGTTCCCGAACGGCCCTGCAAGGTCACGACGGCCCTCGAGCTGTCGTCATATTGCACGGCATTGGATGACAGGGTGTCGATTGCGTCGTTGACTGCCTGCAACTGCGCCACATTGACGGCATCGGTCGGGCTGGCTCCGGCGGCGAGACCGGTGATGCGTCGCCCACCGATATTCACCTCTGCGCTCGCCGTGCCGCCGAGAAGAAAAGCAGGAAGGCTCAGCGTGGATCCGTTCGCAATCGATCCCGATCCCAGCGCCACACTGCCTTGGTGTGATGCAACCGCCCCCGATCCGATGGCGACCGCGCCGAAAGCGCCGACCGATGTGTTGGCAAGGTTGCCGATAGCGATGGCGTCGAGTTCGCCGGCGCTGGCGGTCAACCCAGGAGTACCCAGCCCGGTTATCTTGTTCCCGCCGAAGGAGATGCCTAGCGGATTGGTGAGGCTGAAGCTGTCTGCCTGCGTCTCGCAGATCGGATCGCTTGTCAGATCGACCGAACTACCGTTGATGTCCAGTACGCTCAAGTTGATCGGCGCGCCGGACGCCGCGTTGGAAAGGGCGGTGTTAATGCCCAGATCCACGGTCCCGAATGTCAGGGTGCCTAATATCGATTCCACCGGGGCGAGCACCGGCGTGATGACATCGCCTATGGTATCCGTCAGCACAGATTTCGGCAGGCTGACGCCAGAACAGGCGCTGACTACATTGGCATGTGCCGACAGGTTTTGTCCGGCGCCGGCAAGCATTATCGCAACCGCAAGGACGCGCCGCCGGTGCGATGACTTTTCCCTTGGCAAAGCGCTGAACTGCACACGAGTTGCGCTTCGTGCTCTGCTCGATCTCGTCCCGCTCATAGCCTCCCCCGTTCGAGGGGGATGCCGCGGTTTCCGGCGTGGGGAGCGCCGGCACCCTCTCTCAAGCCGTAAGATGCAGGAACTTATCCTAAGGGCACGCCAATGTGCGGCGAGACCCATTTTACGCAAAATGCGCATTTTCGAATGTCCGGCAAGCATGCTCGCAAATTCCAATTCTCCTTCTTTTTTCTTATAGATTGGCGAGATTGGGGCTAGCGTTGACGAGCTGTTAGCCATAACGTTGCGAAACCGTTTTGAATGATGTCGATCAACCTAACGGAATTTGCAGATGTCGGGCGGAGCCAGACGGAGGAGCGTTGAGCCAGTGGACGATCTGCCGGTAGGCAAGACTGTTACGGCCACGGATCTAATCCGGCACTTTTCAGCTCATTCGCGGCACGCGCTGAGCGAACCCATCCATATCATGAATCACGGCAATGTTGGCGTTTCACTGATCTCAACCGAACTGTTGGTCCGGCTGAGCAAGGAACAAATGACTGTTCCCGACGACAGTCGCCTGGCAGCAAAGCTAGACGTGATTCTCGACATGATTCCGACGCACGTTATTCTGGCTGACGAACAGCTCAATCTCGTGCGCATCAATCTGGCCGCCCGACGGCGCATCGGGGTCAGCGAGGAGGAGGTCCGTGGTATGCCGCTCATGCAAATCCTCACGCGACCGGCCTATCATTTCAGCGTCCGTGCGCTCGAACGGGTGCGTGATACAGGCGTTGCGGAAGAGTTCGATTACTGTGCGCCGGATCAGCCCTCGCTAATTTATAGGGTCAAGGCCACGCCATTCCCCCGGGGTTTCGCTCTGCTGGCCGATGAGATAACCGACAGAATGGCTTTGCGTGAGCAGGAAGAGCGCATGGCCGGCTATGAAGAGTTGATTGATAGCTGGCCCGGCCTAGCACGCGGTATCTTTAATGTCCGTGGGATCGTGACGGGAATGTCACCAGCACTGGCCAAGCTGTTCGAAGCCGATGAGAGCCGTATCATGGGCATCAGGTTCGCAACGCTGTTTGACGCTGCGAACAGGGGCGCCATCAGCGATGCGGTTGAAGCCTTGCTGAGCGAGGGAAAGCCGTTCAGCTTCGCGGCGGCGTTGCTGAGCAGTGGCAACCAGCATAGACAGGCATGGGTCAATGCCGCGCCTTTCAAGTCGGCGGACGGGCATACAGGTGGGATGTTCCTCATCGGACCGATGCCATCGCCGCCCATCACGGATTGAAACTGCCACGCCTTCCTCGGCTGCGTATTGGAACGTCGCCCAACCAAAATGGCTCAACTGCGAAGCATGGCGCCGTCCACTTGTTGGGAAGACGACGTTCGCCTCCCAAACGAGGATTTGCGGCACGCATTTCCGGCTGCGCGTAGGAACGGCGTATGTTGGTCGGGACCAAACACTCCGCAAACGGCAGTTATCCCCGCATCCAGGCTCAGAATCGGACATTCGCTTATCGGCCAGGTCCAGCCGATCAGCGGCCGACAGCAGGGTGCCAATGCCCCGAATCCGGTAGCGTCTGGACAGGTCCAAATTGGTCCGTAAGAGTGAGATTAAGCTGGTGGTTTAATGACCAGCAGAGATGACCGTGGTAACGAGTGTGGGAAAGCTTCGGTGGTTCTGAAGGGAACGCAGGATATTAGCCACTTTTGGCTTGAACATACTACCCCCTCCGTCTCCGCCACCCTTCTCATAATCATCGATCCGGGTTCGGCTGCTGCCGACCGGTGTCAGGCGGGAATAAGCCGTCTTTCGTAACGCCAGCTTGCCCATAGCTGTTGCGCCATGCGGCCGGCGGTCCGCATGCGGCTGGGTGGAACCCGGGTCGGAAGCGGAATCGGATCGATGGCTAGGGTGGGCGGCAGGTCGCGAAAGCCGCAGACACGCACATCCGCCATCTCGGATGCTTGCCGGCACAGGGCGGTAAAGCGGCGCATCACCACATGATTGGGCCGCTGCCGGTCGCGCGACAACATCTCGAAACTGTGGGTGACGACGACAAAGGCCGGATGCCGCTCCCGTGCGGCATGACGCAGACCCATGCGCATCTCCCGAACTGACATGGCGCAGATCTGAGCAGGACGGAAGCCGCCTGGACGATCGACAATGCCGGACACCGGCACTTCTGACACGCCGAACCTGTGCGATGGGCCGACCTGGTCACGGGCGCCGCTGATGCGGCAGCCATAGCGATGATAGGCGGGATTGACGCTGCTGTCCCACGCGATGCCCAGCCCCGCCAGCGCGCGCAGAGTGTCGTCATCGGCGCCGAAATTGCCGGCCCTGAAGGCGGTAATGGGGCGCGCACCAGCTTCCTCCAGCAAGCCTTGCCCCAAGCGCAGCAGCGCCATTTGATCATCCAGATGGAAGTCGCCGATATTGCGACCTTGCCGCCCGCCAATGGGAGAGCTGGGCGCCCAGCGCAGCCATTCGCTGTGGATGTGCAGCTGCACCTCATGTCCACGTCCAGCGATCGCGGCCACGATAGGCTTCAGAAAGTCGATCCCATGGACCAGAGCGGGCATCGGATCGACGAAGAACACCCCCTTCAGGCCATGGCGTTCCAACTCATCCATTTGCCAGCCGATGCCATAGGCGCGGCCCTGCGCCTGCCCCCATATCGAAGAGCCGATATTGGTGTCCAGCGCCATGCCGCCCTCCTGGAAAAGCGCGGAGATTTCCGTGTCTATGGTGATGAGCAAGGCTGTCATTACCAAGCCGCCTTAACCAACCCGTGTTAAGGAGCGGTAACGCGGCTATCGATGTCAGGCGAGGTGCGCAAACTCGCCATAGGCGCCCTGGAAGAAGAGCAAGGGCTTATCCGGCCTGTCGACTTCCAGCGCTTTGACCCGCCCAAGCACGATATAATGGTCGCCTGCCTCATGCACCGCCTCCAGCGTGCAATCGATCCAGGCGACGACGCCGTCCAGAATCGGCGACCCGAGGAGGGAGACGCGATGCGCCACGCCCGCGAACTTGTCCGCACCCTTGGCTGAGAACTGGCGGCACAGCAGTTGCTGGTCGCTCGCCAGCACGTTGACGCAAAAGCGCCCCGCCTCTTCTATCCGGGGCCAGCTGCTGGACGACTTGGCGGGAAAGAAGGCCACCAGCGGCGGGTCGAGGGAAACAGAGGTGAAGGAGCCGACCACCATGCCGGTGGGACCATCCTGATCAACTGCGGTCACAACGCACACACCCGTCGGATAATGGCCCAGCACGCGCCGGAAGGTGGTGCTGTCAAATTCTATGGCGTCTGTCATGGCTGGTCTTTCCGAGAGTCGTAATTGAGGGGAGGGTTCAACAAAGGATTGTTCGCGCCTTGCCTTCGGGCTGGCAAGGAAAACCATGCTGCCGACCTGCAGACGACGCTCATTCGGGTGATCGAACGGCTACCCACCAGAGCGGAGGCGCGTTACAGCGCTCTATGATTGCGATTCATCCGCTGCGTGGGATGCCGGAGATAGCCACCGGTGACGATCTGGCGAAGCTGCTGAGGCAAGCGCTGGAGGGTGCAGGGCTTTGGCCGGTGCAGCAGGATGACGTGCTCGTCGTGACCCAGAAAATCCTGTCCAAGGCCGAAGGCCGCATAGTCGATCTTGACGCGGTGGAGCCCAGCCCCGATGCGCTGAAACTGGCAAAGACGACGCGCAAAGATGCCCGGCTGGTTGAGTTGGTGCTGCAGGAAAGCAGCGCGGTCGTCCGCGCCGTTCCCCATGTGCTGATCACCCGCCACCGGCTGGGGCATGTGATGGCCAACAGCGGCATCGACCGGTCGAACATCGGGCCGGGCGGATCGGAGCGCGCGCTGCTGCTGCCGCTGGATCCCGATAGGTCAGCGGCAGTGCTCAGCCAGGCGCTCGCGAGACACGATGGGATCGCGCCAGCGGTGATCATATCCGACAGCTTCGGGCGGCCCTGGCGGCATGGTGTGGTGGGCGTGGCCATCGGCGCGGCCGGCTTGCTCGCTTTGATCGATCGTCGGGGCGAGAAGGACAGGGACGGCCGCCGGCTGGAGGTCACCCAGATCGCGCTGGCAGACCAGATCGCGACGGCGGCGGCCTTGGCCACCGGCGAAGGAGCAGAAGGCATACCTGCGGTACTGATCCGCGGATTGCCGCTGCCCAATGGCGACGCGCCCGCCAGCACGCTCGTGCGCCCGCTGGAGGAGGACTTGTTCCGATGAGTCGCATCGTCGTCCTGACTGGAGGCGTCGGCGGAGCCAAGCTGGTGCTGGGACTCATGCGCGTGTGCCCGCCGCAGGACATCACAGCCATCGTCAATACGGGCGATGACTTCCGTCACCTGGGACTTGCGGTTTCGCCAGACATCGACACGCTTCTCTACACGCTCGCCGGCAAGTCCAACGCCGCGCAGGGATGGGGCCGCGAGGGCGAAAGCTGGAGCTTCATGAAGGCGCTGAAGTCGCTCGGCGGTGAGGACTGGTTCCTGCTGGGCGACGGCGATCTGGCGCTGCATGTGCTGCGATCGCACCTGTTGGCAAATGGGGAAACGTTGAGCGCCATTACGGCGCGCTTCGCTGCCGTCTGGGGGCTGGGCCTGACCATCCTGCCGATGAGCGATGATCCGGTCGCCACCCATTTGACGACCGATGAAGGCGACTTGCCGTTCCAGCGCTATTTCGTCCAACGGCGCTGCGAACCGGCCGTTCAGGCGATCCGCTTTGAAGGCGCGGAGCGCGCGGTCCCCGCGCCGGGCGTGATCGACGCGATCCGCGATCCGGAGACTCGCGCCATCCTGATCGCGCCGTCCAATCCCTGGTTG
>Ga0105148_100016_pt1 | contig 25026 bp, 23 predicted proteins | sample RS_199metaG_FD_91502 | JGI IMG/M metagenome (GOLD analysis project Ga0105148, IMG submission 91502) | Switchgrass associated microbial communities from Austin, Texas, USA, to study host-microbe interactions - RS_199 metaG | ecosystem: Host-associated > Plants > Roots > Rhizosphere | place: USA... | reverse complement strand
GTCGCGGGTAAGCGCGCGATACCAGCCATTATCGACGACCGGGCGGCGGGCGCGAGGATCTCATTGAAAAGCTGATCCCCGACTACGCCCCCACGTCCCGCCGCCCGGTCGTCGATAATGGCTGGTATCGCGCGCTTACCCGCGACAATGTCGAACTGCTTACCGGATCCGTCGCCCGCTTCACCCCGACCGGATTCGTCATGGCGGACGGCACCGAACGCGACTTCGACATCGTCATCGCCGCAACCGGCTTCGACGTCCTCAAATATCTCTGGCCCGCGCGCTACAGGGGCCTCGACGGCCAGGACCTCCACGACACGTGGGACGCTGGCGATGGTCCCCGCGCCTATCTCTCCATGATGGTGCCGCAATTCCCTAATTTATTCATGCTTTACGGCCCCAACTCGCAACCGCTGACCGGCGGCACCGGCCTGCCGCAATGGTGGCTGATCTGGGCCAGCTATGCCGCCCAATGCATGATGCGCATGCTGAAGGAAGGCAAAGGCCGCGTCGATGTGAAGCGGGAGGCGTTCGAACGCTATAACCGCGAACTGGACGAAGAAGCGCAGAACTGGCTGCAGATGACGCCAGAGGGCGGCATCGAGAAGAATTATTATGTGAACCGTGAACATCGCCGTCTTCAGGTGAACGCACCGTGGCTCAGCCCCGATTATCACCGCATGTGCACGGTGGTGAACTGGGACGATCTGGAACTCAGCTGAGGGAATGGCCGTGCCTCGCCCCGCCTTGGCCGCATCGCGCGCCATCGACATTTTGAATTTCATGGCGGCGGACCCAATGCGGGGCTATTCGCTGACGGAGCTGGTCCGGCACCTGGATCTCAACCCGGCCTCATGCCACGCGCTGCTCGGCCCCATGACGCGCGCCGGTTATCTCGCCCGGCAGGAGAGGGGGCGGACTTACCGGCTGGGCCCGGCACTGATCGCGATCGGCCATGCCGCGCTCCAATGCCATCCGGTCGTCGCAGCGGCACGCGACCAGATCGCCCGCATGTCTGCCGACCTTGACCTGGACAGCCTGCTGACCGCGCGACTTGGGGACAGGCTGATCGCCTTGGCATCGGAAGGACCGGGGCGGCTCCCCGGCTTGCGCATCGGCCAGCGTGTGCCGCTCATCCCGCCACTCGGCACGCCCTTTCTCGCCTGGGCGGACAGCCGGGAAGTGGACGATTGGCTCGGCAAGGCGGCCGGACCGATCGAGCAGGACCGCCTGCGCCAGTCGCTCGCGATGGTGCGCCAGCGCGGCTATGCGGTGATGCGGCGCAGTCCCGAGCAGGTGGCGGCTGGTCTTGCGGTACTCGACATGGCGGAGGAACCCCTCGCCGATGATCGGCAAGAGCGCGCCGCCGAACTGATCGGCCAGATGGGCGAAGATTATCTGATGATCGAGGCGCAGGCGGATCGCCTCCACCCGGTCGATATGATCTCCGCGCCGGTATTCGGCCCCGATGGCGCCGTGCTGTGCACCCTGTCGCTTTTCGGGTTCGACCGGCCCTTGTCCTTGTCCCGCATCTCTACGTTGGGCGAGGCGATTGGCCGTTACTGCCGGGCCGCATCGACGGGAAATCAGAACATGTTGGGAGAAGCTGAATGCGTGCGCTGATCTATGAAGGTCCCGGCAAGATCCGCTATGTCGAGGATGTGGAGGTGCGCGAGCCGGAGGCGGGCGAAGTGCTGGTGCGTATCGCCGCCAGTGGCATCTGCCATTCGGATATCTCCGTCATCAACGGCACGATCGATTGGCCAGCGCCCGCGGTGCTGGGCCATGAAGGCGCAGGGGTGATCGAAAGGCTCGGTCCCGGGGTCAGCGATCTGGCGGTCGGCGATCATGTCGCGCTCCATACGCTCGCCAATTGCGGACGCTGCGGCCCCTGTGAAAGCGGAAAGCCCACCCATTGCCGCCAGTCCTATGGCAACCGCTCCCAACCCTTCATGCGCAATGGGGAGCCCATCTCCAGCTTCGCGGCGACATCCACCTTTGTCGAAAAGACGGTGGTGAAGTCCAATCAGGCGGTGAAGATCGATCCTACGGTGCCGCTGGACACCGCCTGCGTCGTGGGCTGCGGCGTGCTGACCGGCGTGGGCTCTGTCGTCAACCGCGCGCGGGTGCAGCCGGGCGAGACGGCGGCGGTATTCGGCATCGGCGGCATTGGCCTCAACGTGCTTCAGGGCCTGCGCCTGGCCGGGGCGAGCCGCATCATCGCCATCGACCTGCTCGCCTCTCGCGAGGAAAAGGCGCGCGAGTTCGGCGCAACTGATTTCATCGACGCGTCGCGGGGCGACACGCCGCAGCGGATCAAGGACATTGTGTCCGGCGGAAATCCGGATCACGGCAGCGGCGTCGATTGGGCGTTCGAATGCGTCGGCAATACCCGTGTGCTGAACGACGCCATGGCGAGCCTTGGCTGGGGCGGAAATTGCGTGATTGTCGGCACCACGGCGGCGGGCACGACCGCCGAAGTGTCGCTGTCTCCGCTCGCCTTTGTCGATCGTGGGGTGATGGGTGCGCGCTATGGCGCGTCGCGACCGCATCGTGACATTCCGTCGTACATCGCCCAATATCGGCAGGGTAAGCTGTTGCTGGATGAACTGGTGACGCAGCGATACGACCTAGCCGACTTCGAACGGGCCTTCCACGATCTGGAGGAAGGCAAGCTGGCGCGCGGGGTGTTCGTGCTGTGACCGGCGCTGGCGCCTGGGATCTGCCGCCGTTGCGCGACGGCCATCCTGCAGATGAAAGCCTGCTGGAACGGAGAGCCCGCGCTGCCGGCAGCCTGGGCGAGGGGGATGCTCCCAAGGAAGCCGTTATCGGTGGCGTTCGCTGCTTGCTGATCGAACCCGCAACCGGCGCGGCGCAGGGCGACATCCTCTATCTCCATGGCGGCGGATACCGGCTGGGTTCTCCTGTCGCTTATGTCGTTTATGCGCAGGGGATAGCCGATCAGGCTGGGCGGCGGATCATCCTGCCTTTTTATCCGCTCGCACCGGACAATCCTTTTCCCGCCGCGCTGCACAGCATCGTCGCTGTCTATCGCGCGCTGGAAGACAGGCAGTCCGCGGTCATTGCCGGAGACTCTGCTGGTGGCGGCTTGACTGCCGCGCTTTGCATCTTGGCGGCGCAGGCGGGTGAGCGGCCTGCGGGTGCCATCCTGGTCTCACCCATGCTCGACCTGACGGCGCAGAGCGAAAGCCTCGATCGCAACGCGGCCCGCGACCCGCTCTTTTCCAAGGCGGCGGTGTTGGATTCCGCGCAACTCTATCTTCAAGGCCATACGCCGGACGATCCGCTGGTGTCGGCGCTCCAAGCCGATCCCGCCGATTTCCCGCCGATGCTGATCCTGACCGGCAGCGCGGAAGTGCTTCTGGACGAAGCGCTTGCCTTCGCAACAAAGCTGGCGCTTGGCGACCGCCGCGTCACGCTGCACGTCGCATCTGGCATGGGGCATGTCTGGCCCCTCATGGCGCCGGGATCACCCGACGCCGTCGACGCCGTTGCAGCCATCGCGGCCTTTGTCCAAGCCCTGAAACCCGCTGTTTCCCGCGCTTCCATGTAGCCGGAAAGCCGCCTCGCTCAATTGACCGGACCATCCGGACTGACCGACAAGCAGACCATTATTTTTATCGAGAGACGCTACAATGACCACGCCCAGCCTGCCCTTCCCCGTCTATGACGCGGACAATCATTTTTATGAACCGGAAGACGCGCTGTTCCGTCACCTGCCCAAGAAGTGGCACAAGGATTTCCGCTTCGTGGAAGTCGATGGTCGCAAGCGTCTGGCGATCAAGGGACAGATTTCGGACTATATCCCGAACCCCACCTTCGAGCGCGTTGCTGCTCCCGGCACCCACGTCAACTATTACAAGGCGAACAATCCGGAAGGCCTGACGATGCGTCAGATGACCGGCAAGCCGATCGCCCCGCCGGAATCCTGGCGCACGGGCAAGGAGCGTCTGGCGGTGCTGGACGGGCATAATGTGCATGCCGCGCTCATGTTCCCCACCCTCTTTTCGGTCATCGAAAAGTGGATGAGCTATGATCATGAATTCCTGCACGACGCCCTGCATGCGCTCAACCAGTGGACCAGCGAGGAATGGGGCTTCGCGCGCGAGAACCGCCTGTTCGGCGTGCCGGTCGTTTCGCTGGCCGACATGGACCGCGCGATCGCGGAGACCGACTGGCTGATCAAGGAAGGCGCGCGCACCATCTGCATCCGTCCGTCCCCGGTGCCCGGCTATCGCGGGGGCCGGTCGATGGGCCTCAAGGATTTCGACGCCTTCTGGGCGCGGATCGAGGAAGCCAGGATCTTCGTGTCGGTCCACGCGTCCAATTCCGACTATGACCATCTGATCCAGATGTGGACCGGTGGGGCGGAGTGGCTGCCGTTTGAATCTGATCCGTTCGTCAATTGCCTGCGCATCATCGAGCGGGCGATTTCGGATACGATTGCGGCGATCATCTGCGGCGGAGTGTTCGACCGCTTCCCTGATGTGCGGGTTGTGAGCGTCGAAAATGGCGCGAAGTGGGTGATCCCGCTGATCGACCAGCTGAAGCATGTTTATGGGCAGATGCCGCAGAAATTCATGAATGATCCCGTTGAACAATTTCACCGCAATGTCTTCGTGACGCCCTTTGTCGAGGACGACTTCGGGCAGTTGAAGGAACATATGCAGGTGAACCGGATCCTGTTCGGCAGCGACTATCCGCACCCCGAAGGAACCGCACATCCTCTCGACTTCCTTCATGAATTTACCTGCCATTCCATGGCGGAAAAGTAAATGGTCATGTCTTCCAACCTCAAGGGCCTGCTGGAAGGCGCGCGGAACTAAGGAAGCGCTGTGAGCTACGACGTCATCGAACAGCTGCGCGCCAATCTGCGCGACCATGCCAGCGAACGCGGTATCGAATTTGAGGGCCGCTGGATCAGCTGGGGCGATGTCGCGCGCTATGGAGAAGCAGTCGTGGCACAGCTGGACGCGGCGGGTTGCCCTCCATCGGCAAAGGTGGGGATCATCATCCGCAACCGCCTCGCGCATGCGGCGGCGGTCGTGGGATTGCTGGCGCACCGCCGGTCGATCAGCTTCGTCTATCCTTTCCTTCCCGCGACCGCGATCGCCGACAATATCGATAGTCTCGGCGCCGCCGCGATTTTGGCGGACGAGCAGGACTGGCCGAATTTCCGGAAGGCGGCTGAGCAGGCGGGCTGTGCCGGCATCGCTCTGGCGGGCATTGAAACCGAACCAAGGCTGGTGGAGGCGTTGGAGAAGTGCACGCGCACCAGCTTCGATGACGCCTTGCCCGATGGCGGTATCGAAGTGTTGTCGAGCGGCACGACCGGCACGCCCAAGCGCATCCCGATGCCGCTCAAGCTGCTGGAACGGGCGGTGATGAGCGCGCCGGGTGCGGAGTCCGGCAAGGCTCCCCCGGTGCAGATCAACATCTGGCCGCTGGGCGGCGTGGGCGGCGTGTGCCTGCTGACGGGCGCGGCGGTCAACAATACCTCGCTGGTGCTGATGGAACGGTTCACCGTCGATGGGCTGGTGGATGCGCTGCGCCGTCACCGGCCCGACACGCTGGGCCTCAATCCCACCGCGATCGCCATGATCATGGATGCCAACCTGTCCCCCGAAGACATGGAGAGCGTGAAAAGCGTCTCCGGCGGCTCGGCCTATCTGGACCCGGACCTGCAGGATCGGTTCGAAAAGCGTTACAATCTGCCGATCCTCTGGGGCATGGGCGCAACGGAGTTTTGCGGCACCATCGTCCGCTGGACGCCGCAGATGCGCGCGGAAAAGGGCGACAGCAAGCGCGGCAGCACCGGCCTGCCCATGCCCGGCGTCGAAATCCGCGCCATCGATCCGGAAAGCGGAGCCGAAGTGCCTCGCGGTGCGGAAGGGCTGCTCGAAGTGCATTGCCCGTCCGTTCGTCCGGACTGGGTACGCACCACCGACCTCGTCATGATCGACGAGGATGGCTATGTCTTCCACCGCGGGCGGTTCGACGGCGCGATCGTGCGGGGCGGCTTCAAGATCCTGCCTGAGCGCCTGGTCGATGTGCTGCGCCAGCATCCCGCGGTGGTCGATGCGTCCGTCGTCGGGATCCCCGACGCCCGGCTGGGCGCCGTGCCGGTCGCGGCGGTCGAATTGAGCCAGAGCGCCGGGGCGGTCGATGAGCAGGCCCTGCTGGCCCATCTGCGCGCCGAATTGCCGCCGACCCATGTGCCGGTGGAAATCCGCATCGTTGATGCCCTGCCGCGCACGCCGTCGCTCAAGGTCAGCCTGAACGATGTGAAGAAGATGTTCATGGCCGACGCGGCCTGAGAGGATGAGAAAATGACCGTGTCATTGCTGGGCCTGGAAGGAAAGAAGGCGCTGATCGTCGGTGGCGGCCGCGGCATGGGCGAAGCAAGCGCCCTGCTGCTGGCGGAAGCCGGATGCGACATTGCCGTGCTGGACAGTGTGCTTGAGCGGGCCGAACAGGTCGCGAAGGAAGTGCGCGCGTTGGGCCGGGCGGGCATCCCGATCGAAGCGGACATATTGGATGAAGCCTCGGTCAAGCAGGCGGTCGCCGATGCGGAGAGAGCGCTTGACGGCCTCGACATCCTGGTGACGATCGTCGGGCAGGCGTTGTTCAAGCCGCTGCTGGACGTGACGCTGGAGGAATGGGATTATGACCAGTCCCGAAACCTTCGCTATTTCTTCGTGACCGGCCGCGCCGTTGCGCAATCGATGATCGCGCGCGGCGTGCCCGGATCGCTGATCTGCATCGGGTCGGTGGACGGCGCTGTCGGTTCGCCCATGCACGCACCCTATGGCGCGGCCAAGGCGGGCCTGATGCATCTGGTGAAATCCATGGCGGCGGAATGGGGACGTCAGGGCATCCGGGCCAATGCCGTCGCGCCCGGCAGCATCACCACCCCACGCCTGCCGGAGACGCCAGAGTCGCGCGCGTTGATGGAATCGAGCGTGCTGCCGATCGGCAGGCCCGGCACCACGCGCGATGTGGCCGGGGCCGTCCTGTTCCTGGCTTCGGGCCTGTCCGAATATGTGACCGGGCATACACTGTTCGTCGATGGCGGATGGATGGCCGCCAACCATTTCGACCCGCGCGTCATGGCGACGAAGGCAAGCAACGAATAGCCGTGGTCCGGCCGATCATTCAGCGAGAAACTCTTCGATCGCGGCGCGGCATGCGTCGAACGCGTCGTGCTGCGGCCAATGCCCGCTATCGGACAGCCTGACCTCCCGCACATCCGGAATCGCGCTCCGCAAATCGGCGGGCATGCCCGATGGCCAGCTGCGCGCGCCATAGAGCAGCAGCGCTGGGCAAGAGATGTGACGCCACAATGCGCATGCTTCGTCGGGCGCAATATCGGGAAATGGCAGGACGGCGAGATAGGGGTCATGCTTCCACTGCCAGTTCGCCTCGCCCACACGCTTCAGGCCATGGCGCGTCAGATGATGCGCTTGCGTAGCCGACAGAAACGGATGGCGCTCCCGCATCCTGTCTGCCGCTTCATCGATCGACGCGAACTGCCGGGGGGCCGTCAGCGAAGCGGCATGCCGCTCCTCCAGCCAGTCGCCAATCCTCTTGTCGATCGGCTGACCGATGCTGCGCGCTTCGATGTCGGGAGGTGCGCCGACAGCTTCGATCGCGACCACCCGTCGCACCTTGTCCGGGTAAACGGCGCTGAACCGCAGCGCGATATGCGCGCCCAGAGAATGGCCGATCAGCACCACCCGCCGCGCCGCGCCAAGGCGAAGCTGCTGCCCCAGCGCGGCGAGATCGGACAGATAGGCGGCGAAGTCATAGCGCCCGTCCTGCGACCAGCCGCTGTCGCCATGGCCGCGCAGGTCCGGAGCGATAACATGATAGTTTGGCTGCAACATTTCGGCGATCGCGTCCCAGCTGCGGCTATGATCGCGGCTCCCGTGAATCAGGATGACGACAGGCGCACCATGATTCGGCCACTCGGAATAGCTGAGCGGCATGCGGCTATTTAGGAAACTACGCTTTACGGCAGCGATGACGCGGCTTCTTTCTTCCGGCATTCCTCAACATAAAGAGGAGGGTGCCGCGGTTGGCGACCCGGAAAAGCTTGGTTTCCGCATGGCTGTAACAGCTCTGTTTCGCAGGAATTTCGGACGCTTGAATCCATCGCCCGCTCATATTATAGTAGGCATTACTATAAATCGGCGGACGGTACAGCCGGCGTCGAATAGGCGAGGTGTATAGGAGGCGGAATGGGCTCTAGCTCACAGGCGGACGGAAGGTCTCAGGGTCGGGGTGGCGTAAAATCCTGTCTGCGGACTTTGGAAGTCATCGAATATTTCATGAATGCGGGCGTTCCGGCGCGTACGATCGAAATCAGCGAGGCGCTCGGCATCCCCAATTCTAGCGCGGATGAGATATTGCGGACGCTCGCGGCCACCGGTTATCTCACCTACAATCAGGCGACCAAGCTTTACGCTCCGTCCTACAAGATCGTCGCCAATGCCTCCTCGATCGAGCAGAGCTTCTTCGGCAGCGGACAGATTAGCGAGATCATGGAGGATATACGCCGCGAAACCGGCGCGACCGTGTTCGTCACGCAGCAGAATGACTGCTGGTCTGAAAACATCGCGGAAATGCAAGGTGATTGGAAGGCATCACCAGACGTAGCGCCCAGCTATCCTGCCCAGATGGTCTGTTTCGAACGCGACAGTTGGCGTCCGGGAACCAATTTCGCGGCGGCGATGCTGGCGCAGCAATCCAATGTCGATATCATCCAGCTCGCCACCCGGACACAGCGGCTTGGCTTTGGTCCGAAAGGGCCGACGCTGATGAAGCATCTGGTGGATCGGGTCGCCCAAACGCGCAGCCGCGGCTTTTCCATCTGCCGCCGCAGCCGGTCGCAGCCGGTCGATTCCATCGCGATGCCCCTGCGGGTGCCGCACGGTGTTGCCTCCTACGCGATTGGCATCGTAGGCGATCCCTTGTTCTCCAGCGACAATGATGTGCGACAGATGCTGTCAGGCATGCAGTCGGTAATCTTCCGCTACAATGACGGAATCCGCCGCAGCAGGACGATCAGCATTCAATAAGGGCCGGACGCCTGCAGCGCTTGTTCGATTTCATCGGCGCTGGCGATGCGGGCGACCATGCGCAACTGGTCCCTTATGATAATTTCATGCGTGGCGGGGTCGGCCGCCGCCACGCAACACGCTGGCATTCGCTGATGATAAGGGCCGCGCGGCCATGAAGTGGAACGGCCAATGTCCTGCTCCAGTCGCCAGTGTCTTCGGGATGAAGACCATCGAAAACTGGCCGGGCAAGGCATGGTGCGGCGGCTCCACAGATATGGAAATGCCGGTTTGAACCTTGGTTCCTCCGGGCAGCCCGATAGACCTGCAAGCAATCAGAATAGCGTTCTTTGAGGAGTGAGTGAATGGCTGCCCAATATGCAGATGTTGTGGGGACCGCCCCTGCCAATTTGAAGGCGCGCAAGTTGCCGCTGAAGGCTACGGCTGAATTGCGGCAGGCGCTGGCGGAGGGCGAAATCCACACGCTGCTGATGACCTATGTGCATCTGAGCGGCGATGACTCGATGCTCGACAAGTTCGCTCCGCATATCAAGTCTCCCTATGCTTATCCTCCCGAAGAAATCCCGGCGGAGCTGACCGAAGAATTGCGGCAGAAGCTGCTGCATGTCCTCACCACGCCGGGCGCGGCGCTGGAGGGCGATATCTCCGACGCGCTGATGCACCGCATGATGACGGTCGGCCTGGCCGAAGAAGTCGCCGACGAATTCCTGCCGCTGCTCTATGACCAGATCGGTTTCCGGCCTGAAGTCCCGCGGCGCGAGCGCAAGAACCGCAAACCTGCCCCCGCCGGTTTCAAGGTGTTGGTGATCGGTGCGGGCATGACCGGCCTTGCCGCCGGCGTGAAGCTGGCCGAAGCGGGCTATGACTGGGAAATCGTCGAAAAAAATGAAGAAGTCGGCGGCACCTGGTGGGAAAACCGCTATCCGGGCGTCGGGGTCGATACGCCCAGCCACTTCTATTCCTTCTCCTTCGCGCTCAATTCCGAATGGCATAATTACCACCCGCAGGGCACGGACATGTTCGCCTATCTCAAGCGGGTGGCCGACGACTACAAGCTGCGGCCGAATATCCGTTTCAACACGCGGGTCGAAAAGCTGGTGTGGGACGAAGAGGCCGCGATCTGGAACGTCACCGTCCGCAAGAAGGATGGCAGCGCGGAAGTGATCCGCGCCAATGCGGTGATCAACGGTCACGGCCCCGTCAACCGGCTGAAGTGGCCCGCCATTCCTGGGCTGGAGAGCTTCGCGGGCACCCGGCTGCACACCGCTACCTGGGACACGTCCATCAACCTGAAGGGCAAGCGCGTCGGCGTGATCGGCACGGGGGCCAGCGCGGCGCAGCTGATCCCCGCGATCGCCAAGGATGTGAGCGAGCTATATATATTCCAGCGCAGCCGCCATTGGGTAATGCCTAGCCCGGCGGGCGACGATGAAGTCACCGAAGGCGTCAAGTTCGCGATGCGGCACATTCCGCATTATCTGGAATGGTTCCGCTTCCGCATCTACTGGTACGCGGCCGACGGGCTCTATCCCAATGTGCTGCTGGACCCGGAATGGCCGGAGGATTCGCCGTCGGTCTCGGCGGTGAACGAGGCGATGCGCAAGTTCGCGGTCGGCTATATCGACAAGATGTTCGCCAACCGGCCGGACCTCAAGGAAAAGCTGACGCCGGACTTCCCGGTCTTTTCCAAGCGCATCATCCTGGATCGCGGGCCCTATTTCCCGACCTATCTTCAGCCGCATGTGCATCTGGAGCAGACCGGGATCGCGGAGGTGACGCCCAAGGGGCTGGTGCTGAAGGATGGGCGCGAGATTGAGCTGGACGTGTTGATCTGCGCGACCGGGTTCGACGTGGCGAACATGATGGGCGATCTTGAGATTGTCGGCATCGGCGGCAAGCATCTGCGCAGCGAATGGGGTGCGGAAGACCCGCGCGCCTATTTCGGGATGCTGGTGCCGGGCTTTCCCAATTATTTTCACACGGTCGGCCCCAACAGCGCGCCGAACCATGCCGCCGGACAGAATCTGATTTCGGAGCGGCAGGTCAATTATGCGATCGAATGCCTCGACTGGGTCAATGCCGAGGAGAAGAAGGCGCTGCAGCCGAGCCGGTCGGCCTTCGACGCATGGCAGAGCAAGGTCGAGACGCAGATGGTCAAGATGATCTGGAGCCATCCGCGCGCCTACAGCTATTATAACAATAGCAAGAAGCGGAATTTCCTGTCCTGGCCGTGGCGGCTCATCGATTTCTGGAACGAGTGCCAGGGACCGCGCAAGGAAGATTTCGAACTGTTGTGACCTGGATGAGGGGCGGCCTTTCTGGGCCGCCCCTTCGCCTTTCACAGCCGGTCGGTATAGGTGTCGGTGCCCACGACGGTAGGGACGAAGGGTGAGGCGATGGCGATCCTGCCGATCCCACTTTCCTCGATAGCCTGGGCAAGCGGCACATAGGCGCTGTCCCAGACCGCCTTGGGGTCTTCGATCGAGAAGCTCAGGAACACAGCCCGGTCATTGGCCTCGACAGGCACATCCTTGGGACTGGTCGGATCGAGCGGCAGCGGCGATCCACTGAGCGCCACATCCCCCGGCAGATCGCGTGCGCGAAGGAAGTCCGATAGGTCGGCCGCGTTCTTCCCGGGATTGAGATCGACGATGAAGGCCGCGACGCCGCCATAAGCGCGGTCGAGCGCCAGCTCGATCGGCATGCTGCTGCCCGGCGCATTATATTCGGCGTCGAAATTGTAGAAGCTGGTGTGGATATGGTCGCGTTCCTTGAACATGCGGCCGGTCGCGTGCAGATCATTGACCTGCTTAACGGCCCAGGCGTCCCAATCCTTGTGATGCCCGTCCAATATCCAATAGAGCGCGAGATAGGAGCCCTTGGCCAGGTCCATGCTGCCGGACCCGAAGCGCTTTGCCTTTTCCGCGCGGGTGGCGACATAGCGGCCTCCCGCCACGGTATAGGCGCCGATCATGCAACCGCTGTAGAAATGATCGCGCTCATACCAGCGATTATAGGCTGCCTCATATCCGGGGCGCGGCTCGACCATGGTGAAGAGCAACGACCCCAGGCGGATCGGCCGGTCTGCGCGCGGAATGTCGGCTTTGCTGAACAGGGCTTCGCTCGTCTGCATCAATCTCTCCTTTTGGAATGGCGTGATTGAACGGCAGGCGGAGCCTTCGTCAAAGCGGGCCAGCGCCTGTTCCGGGTCAGCGGAAAGGTCGCTGGCCGCGCTACCGGCCCGCCAGCGCGCGATAGGCTGGGTGGCCCACGTCAGAAAGGATATTGAGATGGCGGGGCGTCCAACCCAATTCCCGACGTGTTCGCGGGCTGCGGGAACGGCTGCAGGTCGCCATGCCGATCAGCGTTTCGAACTTGCCCCAGCGGCGCACGCCTTCGGCGAAATCCACGCTATGGGCATGGACGCCAAGATCGCGCGCCACCGCTTCGGCCAACATGCGGTTGTTCAGCTCCCCGGCGACGGCATGGTAGAGCGCGCCCGCCACGCCTTTCTCCAGCGCCAGGCGATAGACCGAGGCCAGATCATCGACATGGACGTTCGAATAGAGGTTCAGCCCCGCACCCAGATAGGCGACATCGCCGTTGCGCCCCGCATCCGAGTAGAACATGCGCAGATGGCCGCAACCGCCATGGCCCCAGATCATCGGCGGCCGGACCACCATGGCGCGGACGCTGCCCGATGTTCCCGCCTGCCGGATCATCGTTTCGGTGACCAGGCGATAGCCGATATATTTGGACGGTGTGAAAGGGTCGTCTTCGGCGAAACTATCCTCGCTCCAGGTTCCGTCCGTCCTTTGCGACAACAATCCGGTGCCACTGGTGAAAAGAAAGCTATGCGACCTGCCGTCCATCGCCTTCAAGAGCGCCGCGACTGTGTCGAACTCTTCGTGCAGCATCAGTTGGGCGGCATAGATGGTCGCATCATGTTCGCGCATCATGTCGATGATGCCGTCCGATTGGCCAAGGTCGCCGCGCAGTGGGCTGACGCCGTCCGCCTCCAGCACGGTATCGCGGTCGCTGCTGCGGCTGAGGCCGCTGACCTTATGCCCGGACGCCATGAGGTGGCGGGCGATGTGCGACCCGAGATAGCCGGTCGCGCCAAGGACAAGAATGCGCATCAATTTTCCTCCCCCTGCGCACAAGCAGCAGGATCGGCACGGCGGTCAATCGATCGGTTCGCACCTTCCGCCAGCCTGGAATACCCCTTCCGGCTCAATCAAACTACTTCCATTCGGGCTGAGCTTGTCGAAGCCCCTCTCTTTCTTGCCGAGGGTGCCTCAAACAAACGGACAAGACGGGATGACGCGGGACAGCTAAAGCGTATTCACCATATGCCCGCCGTCCACGACCAGCTCAGCGCCGGTGATATAGGCGCCAAGGTCCGACGCCAGCAGAAGCAATGGGCCGTCCAGATCCTCCGGCCGGCCCAACCGCTGCTGCGGAATCCGCCCGATCATTGCTTTGCCCGCCTCCATTTCCCAGAATTGCGCGTTGAGCGGCGTCGGAATATAGCCTGGACACAGCGCATTGACGCGGATGCCGTGGCGCGCCCATTCAAGCGCCATCATCTTGGTCATCTGCACCACGGCCGCCTTGGAAATGGCATAGGGCCCCACGTGAGGCGCTTGCCGCAATCCCAGGATTGACGCGATGTTGATGATGCTGCCCGGGCGGCCGTCGGCGACCATCGCTCGGGCGGCGCCACGCGCCATCAGATAGGCACCGCGCGCATTGGTATCCATGATGCGGTCCCATTCCGCTTCATCCTGGTCGAGCAACGGACCGAGGCCTACGACCCCTGCATTGTTGACCAGGATGTCGACCGCACCCACCTCGTCCCACAACCGGTCGATCGACGACGCGTCCTGGACGTCCAGCGTTACGGCACGGGTGTCCGGCAGGGATTCGGCAAGGGATTGAAGCAGGTCGCTCCGCCGTGCGGTCAGGATCAACCGCACGCCCTGCCCCGCGAGCATATGGGCGAAATGCGCGCCGATCCCGCTGCTCGCGCCAGTGATGAGCGCCGTCTTGCCTTCCAGGCCGAAGCTGGGAAGCGTCATGCCGCCAGCGCCTCCCGTCGGTCGAGTGGCGCTTCGGCGGGATAGCTGGCCGGGCTGATCGCATAGGCGGCGGTCAGCGTGGCGATGAAGGCTGCGTCAGTCATGGGATCGGTCGGCACCGTGAAGGCGATGCCTTTCGCCTTGAGATCGGCCATCAGCATGTCGAAGGCGCGATCGCGGGTGAGGTCGTCCGTATGGTCATAATAGCGCTTCAGGTCCGCCATGTCGGTAAAGACATGCGCGCTATAGTGGAACAGGACGCGCATGTCGCTCGGCGCGTAGCGGGCGATGACCCGATCGCCATCCACGATCCGCCAGCCGTCGTCGCCATCAGCCTCCAGCACCGATTGCAGCGTCATGCCTTCGGGCGTTTCGCGCCGGTCGCGCGGGCCGCAAGCCTCTCCGCGATGGAACATATGCTGATTTTCGGTGAGCAGCCCGCTGTTCCAGAAGGGCGCTGGAATACGCTGCGGCGTGCGATCCGGGCCATCGGGCCAATAGGTGAAGCCGCCATCGACGTCGGACGGATAGTAATAGGAAATGACCTGACCAGCCTTTACTTCCCACGCGTCGAACAGGCCGGACTTCGCCATCACCGCGCCCAGCCAGGCCGGCATGTTGGTCGGGTCCATGCCGCGCCAACTGCGCCCGTCAATATGGCCGGGGTCATAGCCATGGGAAGGGCCCTGCATGTTGAACTGGAACAGATAGGGCGCGCCGTAGCGCGCGCCGTGCATGTCCTTCACCAGATCCAGCAGCTTGCGGCTGTAGAATATCTCGTGCGCCTCTTCCTCATAGGGAAGGCCATTATTGCCGAAGAAGCCGCGAAAGGCGGGGGTCAGCATGTCGGATAGCGACTGCGGCCGCGCATTGGCGGCCGGGCTGGACACGGCCAGCAATTCCTCAGCAGACTTGAAGTAGATGGCGGCTATCAACCGCCAGGGTCCCTTGGTGCGCAGGATGTGAAACAGCCGAGCATTTTCTTCGTCGGTGAAGATATCCTGCAGCAGCCGGGGCGGGACGATCGGAGTCATGGGACGGCGTCGGTAGGACATGTTCTTTTGATCCTCTCACCCTTGTCGCACCTGAACGTCTGTGCCGGCCACGCGAGGGCGGGGCCGGCACATCATCGCTGGTCAGGCGGCCAGCACTTCTTCCGGTTCAGGCGGGAAGATCGACGGCTTGCCCGGATCATAGGTCTGGACCAGCAGCGTGATGAACTGCTTGTCGGTCAACGGATCGGTCGGGACTTCGAAGGTCAGGCCGCGCGCCCGCAGGTCGGCGATCAGCATGTCGAACACCTGCTCATGGCCGATATCGTCGGTATGGTCGAGCGACTGCTTGAGTTCGGTATAGTCCATGAAGATGTCCGCGCCCCAATGGATCAGGAAACGGAATTCATCTTCCGGTATCTTCTGGATCACCTTGCCATCCGTCGTGATCTGCCATCCGTTGGGATCTTCGGGGTCCGCGCTCATCAGCGAATTGATCGCCAGCCCCTCGGGATAGCGCATCGACGACGGACCGACGGCTTCAGCCGTGTGGTACATCATTTCATTTTCGACAACGACGGCGCGGCTCCACATCGGTGCCTTGATCTGGGCGGGCTGAGCCTGCGGCCCGTCGGGCCAATAGTTGAAGCCGCCGCCGATCTTGCCCTTGTAATACCAGGTGATCACCTGCGCCTTCTTCGCGCGCCAGCGTTCGAACAGGCCCGACTTCACCATGATGTTCATCAGCCAGACCGGCGAGGTCTGCATGGAGATGCCACGGAAGCGGGTGGCGTCGACATGGGGCGTGTCGCTGCCACGACTGGGGCCCTGGATGTTGAACAGCATATTTTCAGGACGGGCATAGTCCGCCTTCCAATAACCGCGCACGAGGTCGAGAAATTTCTTGTTGAAGAAACAGTCTTCGATATCCGGATGCTGGACCGTCGACCCTTGCGCGAAATAGCCGCGGAACACGGGCGACAGGAACATGTCCCAGGTCGGCTTGAACCCTTCGGGCAGGTTGCCCGACGTGGTCGCGACGACTTCCTCGGGGGATTTGAAATGCTGCGCCAGGATCAGAGACCAGGGCCCGTTTTCCCGAACGACGTTCAGCATCCGGCGATGCTGGTCTTCGCTATAGGCGTTTTCGATGATCTGGGGCGGGGCCACGGGACGGAACTGGGTGGTCATTCAATGCTCTCCTCGTTCTTTAGGAACGTTGAACTGGTTGGGATTGGCAGCCTTATCTGGCGCGCAGACCCCATCGGCATGACGATCCTTATCTCATCCGCGCCGCAAAGGCAAGATATGACAACGAACGATGTAGTTATGCGGGCTGGTCATCGGTCATGGCGGGCAACCATTCACGCACTGCATTTTTCAGCAGTTTCCCGTTGGGATTGCGGGGCAAGGGACCTTCCACGATGTAGACATGGTCCGGCACCTTATAGTCCGACAGGCGCTCCGCGCAGAATTGGCGCAGGCTGGCGTCGTCGGCCGGCTCCTTCGTCACGACGAACGCCTCGACCCGCTCGCCAAGCACAGGGCAGGGGCGGCCGACCACAACTGCTTCGGCCACGGCCTCATGCGCCATCAGCGTGTTTTCGACCTCGACCGAGTAGATTTTAAATCCGCCTCTATTGATCATATCCTTCATGCGATCGAGTACGCAGATATATCCGTCCGCATCCATCGCGCCGATATCGCCCGACTTCCAATAGCCTCCCGCAAAGCCTTTTTCAGTCGCTTCCGGATTGTTCCAGTAACGCGGAACCGTCATCGCGCCTGCAATCCAGATTTCGCCCTGTTCCCCGGGCGGCACCTGCCGTCCATCCTCGTCCATGATGATGATGTCAGCATAGGGCAGGGGCTTGCCCACCTTGTCACGGTGAGATGCGCATTGTCCCAGCGGCATCATCACCGCAGGGGAGGAGGTCTCCGTCGATCCGTAGATGTTCACCAGCGTCAGCTGCGGCACATGTTCGGCCAGCGCCTCGATCGTTGCTTCGGCCATCGGCGCTCCCCCGAACGCGCCGATCCGCCAGCTCGACAAATCGAAATTGTCAAAGTCTGGCTCCATCAGGCACAGCTTGTACATCGCCGGGACCATGATAGCGAAGCTCATACGCTCGGCCTGCGCCAGTTCGAGGAACTGGCGCGCCTTGAACCCGTCTTCCAGAACCACCTTGCCGGCCACGCGGATGCTGAGTATCAAGACAAGGCCGATGCCGGTGACATGTGATGCAGGGACGGCCAGGATCATCGACTCGCCGTCTTTCAGCTGCAGATGATTTTGGCTGCCGATGCAGATGGTGATGAGGCCGTGATGGGTCAGCAATGCGCCCTTCGGCCGGCCGGTGGTGCCGGACGTATAGAGGATGCAGAAAGGATCGTCCTCTCCCACTGCGGAGCGATCCGGCCTGTTTGCTCGCGTTTCGGGCCCAGCGGCTGACCAGGCGGCGGCTTCCGCTTGATAGGGGAGCCAATGGCGCACCTCGGGCACGCTGGCGCGCTCCGGCAGCTGGTCTTCCAGCGCGTCGTCATAAATGATCGCCGACGCGCCGCTATCAGTCAGCACATAGGCGGTTTCGGGCGCCCGCTGGCGGATGTTCATGGGCACCGCGATGACGCCGAGCTGCGCTGCGGCCATCAGCAACGTCATATAGTCGGCGCGGTTGGAAAGAAGGATGCCCATCCGATCGCCGGCGGCAAGCCCTAGCACTGTCAGCCGGACGGCGCAGGCGTCAACGCGCGCGGCAAGCTTGGCATAACTCCACCGCACATCGCCTTCTACCAGAGCGATCGAGTCAGGCGCGCGCCCTACCGCATCCAGGAACATCGCATAAATATCCCGCGGCCGATCCGCATAACAGTCCACCACCCTGCCGTGGTGCAGTTCCTTGCGGAGATGCTCTTCCTTCATTTGGATGTCGTTCCTCTCGGCGCGACCGGCTATGACGTCGTTAAACACGGCTTGCCGGGTACTTTTTAATTACACCTTGCATTGTGGTTCTGGCCTTGGCAAGCGCCGACAAGCGAAAGGAGCGGAGATGGCGACCACAGATCATGAGGATGGGTGGGCTCTAGCCCGCAAGGTCGAGCAGTTCGTCCGCGATATCGTCGTTCCTTACGAGACCGACAGCCGCCGGGATGATCATGGGCCGCTTGATTCTCTGGTGCAGGAAATGCGGGCCAAGGCGCGTGAAGCCGGAGTGCTGACGCCGCATATTCACCCCGACGGCAGCCATCTCAGTCACCGGGCGACGGCGCGCGTGCTGCGCGCGTCTGGACTTTCGCCGCTGGGGCCGCTCGCGTGCAACACCAACGCGCCCGACGAAGGCAATATGTTTCTTCTGGGCAAGGTCGCGACGCCGGGGCAGAAACGGCAGTTTCTGGACCCGATGGTCGCTGGCGACGGCCGATCCTGCTTCCTGATGACGGAACCAGCCGCCGATGGGGGCACCGGGTCCGATCCGTCGATGATGCAGACGCGCGCCGAACTGCAGGACGGCGAATGGGTCGTGAACGGACGCAAGGCATTCGCAACGGGTTTCGACGGAGCCAAATTCGCTATCCTCATGACCAAGACCGAGCGGGAAGACGGTACGCCTTCCGCCACCATGTTCCTGGTCCCCCTGCCGCATCCGGCGCTTCAGCAGGAACGGTTGATCAGCACCATCGACAGTTCGATGCCCGCCGGCCATGCGGTGGTGAAGGTTGAAAATCTGCGCTTGCCCGAGTCCGCGATCCTGGGCGCGGCGCATGAAGGCTTTGCCTATGCGCAGATCCGCCTCGCTCCGGCGCGGCTGACCCATTGCATGCGTTGGCTGGGCGCGGCAACGCGCGCTAATGAGATCGCCACCGAATATGCGGTCAAGCGGCAGGCGTTCGGCAAGGCGCTGATCGACCATGAAGGCGTGGGCTTCATGCTCGCGGACAATCTCATCGACCTAAAGCAGTGCGAGCTGATGATCGACTGGTGCGCCGACGTGCTCGATGCCGGGGAAAAGGCGATCGCCGAAAGCTCCATGGCGAAGGTCGCCGTGTCCGAAACCCTGTTTCGGATAGCGGATCGCTGCGTTCAGGTCATGGGTGGCACAGGCGTCAGCCACGACACGATCGTCGAGCAGGTGTTCCGCGAAATCCGGGCCTTCCGGATCTATGACGGGCCGACCGAGGTGCATAAATGGTCGCTGGCCAAGAAGATCAAGCGTGAGGCATCGGGCCGGTCATGAATGTCGAGCAGCTGAATGCGGGGCTTACCGATGTGCGCGAGGCGCATCGTTTCGATGAAGGCGCTCTGCGGGCATGGTTGCGCGATCATGTGCCGGAGGCGGCAGGCGATTTGACGGTCCGGCAGTTCAAGGGCGGCCAGTCCAATCCAACCTTCCGGCTGGACACGCCCGGCCGCTCCTTCGTCATGCGGCGCAAGCCGCCGGGTGTTACGGTCCCGGGCGCTCATGCCGTCGATCGGGAGGCGCGGGTGATCGGCGCACTGGGCAAGGCCGGCTTTCCGGTGCCTCGAGTTTATGGTCTGTGCACTGATGAAGCCGTGATCGGCAGCTGGTTCTACGTCATGGAATGTGTCGAGGGCCGGGTGTTCTGGAACTCGCGCTTTGAATCCGTGTCTGCCGACGAGCGACCTGCCTATTTCGACGCGATGAACGCGACGCTGGCGCAGCTTCACAATTTCGACCCGGCGGCCCTGGGTCTCGATGACTTCGGGAAGAAGGGTAATTATTTCGAGCGCCAGATCGCGCGCTGGTCCCGCCAATATCTGAGCGACGCGGCCGCCGGCCGGGACGCCAATATGGATCGGCTGATCGAATGGCTTCCCGCGAACATTCCTGCGGGCGATGAGAGCCGGGTCGTGCATGGCGATTATCGCGCGGACAACATGGTTTTTCATCCGACCGAGCCGCGCGTGGCGGCGGTGCTGGACTGGGAGCTGTCGACGCTGGGCCATCCCCTGGCGGACTTCGTCAATCACATCATGATGTACCGCCTGCCGCCCGAGATCCTGTCGGGATTGCGCGGCGTGGACATCGCGGCGCTGAACCTGATGCCTGAAGAGGATTATATCGCAGCCTATTGTCGGCGGACGGGACGGAACGGCATCGAGAATATCGGTTTTTACCGCGCCTTCGCCCTGTTTCGCCTGGCCGCCATCTATCATGGCATCAAGGCCAGAGCATTGCGCGGCACTGCCGCGTCGGCGCACGCAGAAGAACTGGCGGCGCAATATCCTCTGATCGCCAAATTGGGGTGGGGCGAAGCAGAGGCGGCTTGAATTCAAGGGAAATTAATGAATGAAAACGCGGATTACAGAGCTTACGGGGACGCGCTATCCTATTATCCAGGGTGGGATGCAGTGGGTTGGGCGTGCGGAGCTGGCTTCGGCGGTGTACAACGCCGGGGGGCTCGGTATCCTGACGGCGTTGACGCAGCCTAGCCCGGAGGCTTTGGCTGCTGAAATCGAACGATGCCGTACGATGACGGACAAGCCGTTTGGCGTGAACCTCACCATCCTGCCTACCGCGCAGCCCGTCCCCTATGAAGCCTATGCCGAGGTGATCGCCGGTTCGGGCGTCGGCGTGGTCGAGACCGCAGGCCGCAGCCCCGCCGAGTTCATCGCGCGCTTCAAGCAGGCCGGGGTGAAGATCGTCCACAAATGCACGGCCGTCCGCCACGCACTTTCGGCGCAGCGCGCAGGCGTCGATGCCGTGTCGATCGACGGGTTCGAAGCGGCGGGCCATCCCGGTGAGGACGACATTCCCGGCATGGTGCTGATCCCCGCCGCGGCGCGGGCGCTCGACATTCCCATCCTGGCGGCTGGTGGCATGGCGACCGGGCGTAGCATGGCCGCTGCGCTGGCGCTGGGCGCAGAAGGCGTGACGATGGGCACGCGCTTCATGCTGACGAAGGAAGCGCCGATCCATGAGGCGATCAAACAGGCGGTGGTCCAGGGCAGCGAGCGCGACACGACGCTGATCTTCCGCCAGCTGCGCAACACGGCGCGCGTCTTCCGCAACGCTGTCGCCGAGGAAGTGAACGTCAAGGAGCGGGAGCCCGGCGCGACTTTCGAGAATATCAAGGCGCTGGTCGCCGGTGCGCGCGGCCGCGCGGCGCTGGAGAGCGGGGAGGTTGATGGCGGCCTGGTCTGGGCGGGCCTGGGTATTGGCCTGATGGACGATATTCCGACCTGCGCCGAATTGATCGAGCGGATCGTGGGCGAGTGCCGCGAAGCGCTGGCCCGGGCCACGGCCCTGACTGCGGAGTGACCATGAGCAAGACATACAACACCATCCGATATGAAGTCGAAGATGACGGCGTCCTGCTGTTGACGCTCAACCGGCCCGACAATCTGAACGCCTTCACCGTCGAAATGTGCGAGGAGCTGGTCGACGCCTATGGCCGGGCGAGCCAGGATGATGCGGTGCGCGTCATCGTGGTGACGGGCGAAGGTCGCGCCTTCTGCGCGGGCATGGACCTGTCGGTCGGCGGCAATGTCTTTGGCCTCGACGAAAGCATGACGCCCACGATGGAGGATCTGCGCGAACGGAGCGACGATCCGGCGATCCTGAAGGGCGTTCGGGACACGGGCGGACGCGTGGCCATGGCGATGTATGACTGCCTGAAACCGATCGTCGGCGCGGTGAATGGCGCGGCGGTTGGCATCGGCTCCACCATGTTACTGCCCATGGATTTCCGGTTCGCGTCGGAAAAGGCGCGTTTCGGCTTTGTCTTCGGGCGGCTGGGCATCACGCTGGAAGCCTGTTCGTCCTTCTTCCTGCCGCGCATCGTCGGGTTGGAACAGGCGCTGGAATGGGCCTACAAAGCCGATATTTTCAACGCGGCCGAAGCCCATGAAAAGGGCCTGGTGCGCGGCGTGTTCCCGGCGGAAACATTGGTCGATGAAGCGAAAGCCTTCGCCCGGTCGCTGGTCAAGGATCGTTCGCCCGTGTCGATCGCGCTGATCCGCCAGATGCTGAACCGCAACAGCGCGCAGCCGGATCCATGGCAGGCGCACCTGACCGAGTCCCTGGCGGTATTCTACACCAGCCAGGCCGATGGACGCGAAGGCGTGCGCGCTTTCAATGAAAAGCGGCCGGCGCAATTTACGGGCAAGGCGTCGCAGATGCCGTCCTTCTTCCCCTGGTACGACAAGCAATAATATTTGGAGAGAGATATGATCACGCTGGAAGACAAGATCGCGGTACAGGAACTGATCGCGCGTTTCACCCGCTGTTCCGACTTTGGAGACTGGGAAGGGCTGGCGAAGATCTACACGCCCGATGTCGTCACCGAGATGGAAGGCATCACCATTCGCTACGAAGGCATCGAAGCGCAGGTCGAACATGCCAGGGAGTCGGACCGGCAGGCCGAAGGCAAGAACCGCCACTATAATTTCAACATGATCGTCAGCGAGGAAAATGGGCAGGTCTTTGCCGATTATGCCTTCATGAACGTCAATGCGGGCCATAGCCCCATGGGTTCGCGCATCGTTGTGACCGGGCGCCAGCGCGACACGGTCGTCAAGACGGGCGACGGGTGGAAAATCGCGCGCCGCTTCATTCAGTTCGATCAGGCGGTAAGCCTGGACTTCTGACCCGAGGGGGAAGCGATCGTGGATGTGAAGGACATGTGTGCTGTCGTGACCGGCGGGGCGTCGGGGCTCGGCATGGCAACCGCCGAAATGCTGGCGAGCCGGGGCGCGCGGGTGGCGATCTTCGACCTTAATGAAGAGGCTGGCAGCGCGCTGGCCGAGCGGCTGGGCGGCAGTTTCCATCGCGTCGATGTGACCAGCGCCGAGTCCGTCGATGACGGCCTGGCGGCTGCGGCCGAGCGGCTGGGCACGCCGCGCGTCCTGGTGAATTGCGCCGGGATCGCTCCGGGAGCGCGCGTCATCGGCAAGGACGGCGCGCCGCATTCGCTCGACCTCTTCCGCAAGGGAGTCGAGATCAACCTGATTGGCACGTTCAACGTCATTTCGCGTTTCGCCGCCCGGCTCGCCGCCGCGAATGTGGACGGTGAAGAGGCGGGGGTCATCATCAACACGGCATCGATCGCCGCGTTTGAAGGGCAGATTGGTCAGGCGTCCTATGCAGCGTCCAAGGCCGGTGTGGTCGGCATGACATTGCCGATCGCCCGCGACCTGGCGCAGCATCGCATCCGCGTGATGACGATCGCGCCGGGCATCTTCCTGACGCCGATGCTGCAGGGCCTGCCGCAGGGGACGCAGGATTCGCTGGGTACGCAGGTGCCGCACCCTTCGCGGCTGGGCAAGCCATCCGAATATGCGCAATTGGTGCAGAGCATCATCGACAATCCGATGTTGAACGGTGAAGTTATCCGACTGGACGGCGCGATCCGCATGGGTCCGCGCTGAACGCGTCGCACGAACTTGGGTAAGGCCGAACAGCGCCCGGGAGATAGAAGAGGATAGCCGCATGCCCGACACGCTGGACGCCTTGAACGACCTGCCGGAAACGGAGGCAACGCTCCGCAGATTTGTTGAGGATGGCGTTATCCCTGGCGGCATATTGGCATGGGGAACGGTCGGCGGACCGGTCCACTATCATGCGGAGGGAAGGCTGGGTTACGACCGCGCCGCTGCCGTTGATGAACGATCCGTCTTCCGCATCTATTCCCAGACGAAGCCGATCACCGCCATTGGCGCGATGATGCTGATCGAGGAGGGCGTGATTGCGCTGGATCAGCCGATCAGCGAAATCCTGCCCGCCTTTGCGGACATGCGGGTGATGGAAGGCGATGATCCGGAAGTGACGCGTCCGGCCGCGCGGCCGATTACCGTGCGGCATTTGCTGACCCATACTGCCGGGTTCGGCATGGCGGGCATGACGCTGGGCGCGCTCTACATGAAGCATGGGGTGGCGCCGGGTACGCGCGAACGCATCGCCGGGCCGGGCGAACTGCCGACGCCGACGTCCCTTGCCGAACTGGGCGACCGGATCGCGACCCTGCCGCTGGCGACTGATCCGGGCACCCGCTTCGACTACAGCGTGGCGCTGGACGTGCTGGGACTGGTCATCGAAGTCGCGTCGGGCATGCCGTTCGAAACCTTCCTGCAGCGCCGCCTGTTCGAACCGCTGGGCATGGTGGACACCGGCTTTTCGATCCGGCCCGACCAGGTCGCGCGCTTTGCCGACCTGCCCGAGAAGAAGGATGGGCAATGGACGCTGGCCGATGATGCGGCCGACAGTTTTTATGCGCGGCCCTATTATCCGGCGGGCGGTGGCGGCCTGGTTTCGACGGCGCAGGATTATGCCCGCTTCGCCACCATGCTGCTGAACGAGGGCGAACTGGACGGCGTGCGGGTGCTGAGGCCCGAGACTGTGCGGCTGGCCCGGTCCAACCTGCTGCCCGAGGCTGTCACCCATGTGGACCTGCCGATCGGCCAGACGCTGTCGGGCGTCGGCTTCGGCGCGGGCATGTCCGTTTCCCTGACGCGCAGCGAGCGGACCGGGGGCGTGTTCGATTGGCCGGGCGACGTACCTGCTGGCGTGTTCGGCTGGCCCGGCATGGCGGGCACGGCCTGCTGGATGGACCCGGAGCGCCGTTTCTTCCTGCTCTACCTCGCGCAATATTGGCCAAGCTGGCTGAATGGCGCGATGCGGCCCGACATTGTTGCGGCGGCCTACCGCGATCTGGAGCGGCGATAGCATCGAGCCCTGGATAACCGCCCTTCGACAGGCTGAGGGCGAACGGAGGGAAATATGGCGGTACTGGACAATCAGGCTGACTTCTCGCCCAAGCTGGGTTCACCCGCGACCGGCGTGGTGATCACCGGGGGCGCGTCGGGCATCGGCCTGGCGGCGGCCCATGCTCTTG
>Ga0105148_100014_pt1 | contig 28482 bp, 23 predicted proteins | sample RS_199metaG_FD_91502 | JGI IMG/M metagenome (GOLD analysis project Ga0105148, IMG submission 91502) | Switchgrass associated microbial communities from Austin, Texas, USA, to study host-microbe interactions - RS_199 metaG | ecosystem: Host-associated > Plants > Roots > Rhizosphere | place: USA... | reverse complement strand
CGTCCCGCAACCCGCGAATACAGAATGGGGATCAGGAATAGCGTGATCAGCGTGGCGAGCGAGACACCGAAGACCACCACGACGCCGATCGACTGACGCGCCGCCGCGCCTGCCCCGCCGCGAATGACCAGCGGCAATGCGCCGATCACCGTGGCGACAGACGTCATGAGGATGGGGCGCAGGCGACGGGCCGCGGCCTGACGGATCGCCTCTGCGATCTCCAACCCCTCGTCGCGCAGTTGGTTGGCGAATTCGACGATGAGGATGCCGTTTTTCGCGGCGAGGCCCACCAGCATGACGATGCCGATCTGGCTGTAAAGATTGATCGAGCCGCCGGTCAGCGCCAGCCCCAACACGCCACCCGCGACGGCGAGCGGGACGGTGGCGATGATGACGCCGGGATGGATGAAGCTTTCAAACTGCGCGGCGAGCAGCAGATAGACGATGAGGATGGTGAGCCCGAAGACCATCCAGATCGATCCGCCGGTTTCGCGCAACGACTGGCTTTCCCCGCGATAGCCTATGGCGAGCACTTCGGGTGACTGGCGGGCTTGGCCTTCCAGATAGGATAGCGCTTCGCCCAGCGAATAGCCGGGAGCGAGGGCGGCAGTCAGGGTGATCGCGCGCAGCTTGTTGAAGCGGTTGAGCTGACGTGGCCCGGCGACTTCGCGCACGGTCACCACCGACGAAAGGGGGACCAGCAAGCCGGTGCGGGTGCGGACCTGGATGCGTTCAAGGTCCGCCTGCGTCTGGCGCCCCTCCCGCTCGGCCTGGATCAGCACGCGATATTCCTCGCCGCGATCGACATAGGTGGTGACGCGGCGCGACCCGAGCAGCGTCTGCAGCGCCTGGCTGATGTCGTTGGCCGATACGCCAAGGTCGCCTGCGCGCTGCTGATCCACCTCGATCCGCATCTGCGGCTTGGTTTCCTTGTAATCGCTGTCGAGGTTGATGAGGCCCGGATTGCTCGCCGCCGCCGCCATGATCCGGTCCCGCGCGGCGACCAGTCCTTCATAGGTGGAACCCGCCAGTACCAGGTTGACCGGCAGGCCCCGGCCGCGGCCAAGCCCCGATCGCGGCGCGACATTACCGCGCACGCCGGTCTGGTTGGCGAGCGCCTTGTTGATCGCGTCAGCCACTTCCGCCGTGGTGATCGTCCGTTCTTCCCAGGGCCGGAGGAAAGCGATGATGTTGCCGCCATTGAAATCGTCGCTCGCGCCAAACCCCGCAGGCGTCCGCATGTTCAGCACCTTCAGCGTGCCGTCCTTCAGCAGCGGCTCAAGATCATCCTCAAGGTCGCGCATATAGGCTTTCATCCGGTCAAAGCCGGTGCCTTCCGGCGCTGTGACCTGTCCGTCCACGACGCCGGTGTCTTCGGCCGGGGCAAGCTCGGTCGGCAGTGTCGTGAAAAGCGCACCGGCCGCGCCCAGAAACAGGGCAAGCGCGACCAGGGCCAGGGCAGGACGCCGCAGCACGCGGTCAAGCAGGCGCGCATAACCCGACTCCAGCCGCTGGAACCGGTCATCCACCCAGCGGGCCAGCCGTCCGCGCTCGCTGTGGCGCAGCAGCTTCGAACAGAGCATCGGCGCGAGGGTCAAGGAGATGAAGCCGGAAAAAGCGATCGCCGCGATCATCGCGATGGCCAGTTCGCGGAAGAGAAGGCCGGTCTGGCCTGAAAGGAACATCACGGGCACGAACACGGCGCAGACCACCAAAGTCGTGGAGATGATCGCAAAGCCGACCTGCCGCGTGCCGCGATAGGCGGCGAGCAGCGGGTCTTCGCCCTGTTCGATGCGGTGATAGACATTTTCCAGCACGACGATCGCATCATCCACCACCAAACCGATCGCCAACACGAAGGCGAGCAGCGTCAGCAGGTTGATCGACAGGCCGAGCAGCCACATGACGGCGCAAGTAGCGAGGAGGCAGATGGGCACAGTGATCGACGGCATGATCGTCGCACGCAGCGAACCCAGGAAGAGGAAGATGACAAGGATGACCAGGATCGCCGCTTCGAGCAGCGTGTCATAGACTTTGTCGATCGCCCGGCTGATGAAGAGGGATTCGTCCGAACCGATATTGACGCTCATCCCCTGTGGCAGGTCGAGGCGCAACTCCTCGATCAGCGCTTTGGCGCGCTCGGCTACTTCCAGCGTGTTCGCGCCCGACTGACGAACGATGCCGACGCCGATGCCAGTCCCGCCATTGGAGCGGAAAGAGGTGTAGGGATTTTCCGCGCCCTCCTCGATCCGGGCAACGTCGCCCAGCTTCACCTGATAGCCGTCCTGACCGCGCCCAACGACCAGCTGGGCGAACTGCTCTGGCGTTGAGAAGGCGCGCTCCACGCGCAGGGTCTGGTTCTGGTCCCTGGATTCAAAGCGGCCTGCGGGCAGTTCGACATTCTGCGCGCGCAGGGCGTTTTCGATATCGGCGGGCGTCAGGGCGAAGGCCGCAAGCTTTTCCGCGTTGAGCCATATGCGGGTTGCGGGCCGCTCGTCCCGGCCCCCGTTTACGCGGGCGACGCCGTCGATCGCGGAGAAACGGTCGATGACGTTGCGGTCGAGATAGTCCGCGATCTGCGTCGGGGTCCAGCCGGGGCGTGTAAACACGATGAACAGGATCGCGCGGGCGTCGGCATCGACCTTGCGAATTTCGGGGGCGAGCGCGTCTTCCGGCAGATCTTCGATGACGGCGCCGACACGGTCGCGCACATCGTTGGCCGCCGAATCGATGTCTCGGGACGGATCGAATTCGATGCTGATCGCCGATGTGCCGTCGCGCGACGTGGAGCTGATGGTCTGGATGCCCTGAACGCCCGCGACCGCATCTTCTATGATCTGGGTGATGCGGGTTTCGACGACCGAGGCCGCAGCGCCCGTGTAGCTGGTTTCCACTGAGACGATCGGCGGGTCGGTGTCGGGATATTCGCGAACGGACAGGCTGAGATAGCCGACCACGCCGACGATGCAGAGCAGCACAGCGATGACCGCCGCGAAGACCGGGCGGCGGACGGAAAGGTCGGACAGCTGCATCGCGCCCGGCCCCGATCAGGCGCCGGCAGCGGAGCGGTCCGCCAATTTGGCGGTCGGCCCGCCCTTCTCGCCGGGCAAGCGCACCGGCGCCCCGTCCGTAAGCTTCACGACCCCGTCCGTCACAACCTTTGCGCCAGGCTTCACACCGCCGAGGATTTCGACCAGCCCATTTTGCCGTATGCCGGTATCGACCTTCACCCGCTTCGCCTTGCGATCTTCGACCAGGAACAGGAAGCGATCCTCTCCGTCCCCGACCAGCGCCAGTTCGGGCACAGCCAGCGATTGCCGTTCACGGGCGATAACACTGACGGTCAGGAGCATGCCGGGCTTCAACGCACGATCGGGATTGGGCAGGATCGCCCGCACCCTGACTGCGCGCGTCGCAGGGTCGATGACCGGATCGATGGTGGCGATCATGCCCGTGAAGGGCCGGTCAGGGTAAGCGGCCGAAGCCGCCTTGATCGCCTGCCCCTGACGGATCATTGACAGGCGCGTTTCAGGCACGGTGAAGTCCAGCTTTATGCGCGAAATGTCGCTGACCGTCGCGATCGCCGTACCGGCCGAAACGATCGCGCCGGGCGAGACCGTGCGCAGGCTGACCCAACCGGCGAAGGGCGCGCGGATGACCCGGTCGCCGATGGAGGCGCGGGCAAGCTGCGCATTGGCGCGGGCGGAACTGGCGGCCGCGACTTGCTGATCAAGACTGGCGCTGGTGGCGAAACCGCGCTTCTTGAGCGCCTGTATCCGCTCAAGCTGCTGCGTCGCCTGCAATGCCTGCGCCTCTGCCGACGCCAGTTCAGCCCGTTCTTGTCCAACAGCGAGGGTAGCGATCACCTGCCCCCGGCTGACAAAGCCGCCATCGGCGAAGTTGATCGAGGTGATCCGTTCCGTCACCGGCGCGGACAATATGACCTGCTCATTGGCGAGCGCGGTGCCGACAGCGTCCAGATTGTCGGTGAAGGTCGCGTGCCGGATCGGGGCGGCCTCCACAAGAGCGGGCGGACGCGCTTTCTTCTCCTTTTCCGCGCCGCAACCGGCGAGGGCCAGCATGGCAAGACTGAGGATCAGGGATGAGCGCATGATGAAGGGCTATCGAGCCTTTGCGAAGGATACAACCGGGGCATTTGTCGCGAAATGTAACTGCACCCGGCATAACGAACGCGGCCTGATTATCCGCCAAGCGAGGCGTGGATCAGAAACTCTACATTGCCCTGCGGTCCGGTGATTGGACTGGTGGTCACGCCACTGACCGTCCAGCCCTGTATGATCAGCCACTCACGCACTTCGTCGCAGACGCGGGCGTGGATAGCGGGATCGCGCACGACGCCTCCCTTGCCCACTTCTTCACGCCCCGCTTCGAACTGCGGCTTGATAAGGGCGACCAGATGCGCGCCCGGTCGGGCGAAGCTCATAGGCCGCTCCAGCACCTTGGCTAGCGAGATGAAGCTGGCATCGCACACGATGATATCCACCGGTTCCGGGATATGATCGGCGGTCAGGATGCGCGCGCTCGTCTGTTCATGGACGATGACGCGGGGATCGGATCGCAGCTTCCAGGCGAGCTGATTGGTGCCGCTATCGACGGCATAGACGCGCGCCGCGCCCTTGGTCAGCAGCACGTCGGTAAAGCCGCCGGTCGAACTGCCCACATCGATGGCGATCATGCCGGTCACATCCAGCGCGAAATGGTCGATGGCGTGGGCCAGCTTGATGCCGCCGCGCGAGACCCATGGATGGTCGCGGCCCTTTACCTCCAGCGCTGCATCATCGGGCACCTGCTGACCTGCCTTGTCGATCTTTCGTTCGCCGAGGAATACGAGACCGGCAAGGATCAGCGCCTGCGCCCGCGCCCGGCTTTCGGCAAGGCCGCTATCGACGAGCAGCTGGTCAGCGCGCACCTTCGCCATCAGCGTGCCAGCGCCGTCAGCGTGGAGACGGTCAACAATTGCGGCAGGACCTGCGGCGGCTGGCCCGGCGCGTACCAGAGATAGAGCGGGACGCCGGATCGGCCCTGTGCTTCGAGGAAGCGGGTGATCGCCGGATCAGCATTGGTCCAGTCGCCGACCATGACCGTCACTCCCGCCTTGGCAAAGCTTTCGCGGGTTTCGGCGCGCTCGATGGCGGCCGCCTCATTCGCCTTGCATGTGAGGCACCAGTCGGCAGTGAAATAGAGGAAGACGGGCTTGCCCGCCGCGCGCAGGTTGGCGAGCCGGGCGTCATCGAATGGCACCGTTGCCGCCTCCCCTTGCGCGACGCTTGCGGCGCGGGCGGGCAGCAGGACCGCGCCTGCGCCCAGCAGAAGCAACGAGAGCAGCGCGGCGATCCCGCCGCCCCGCTTGCCGCGATGCTGGCGCACACCCAACCACCAGAGCAGCAGCGCCAGCAGCAGCGCGGCCCCGACACCGATCGTCATCGCCGCGACGCCGCGCTGCTGGCCGAGCAGCCAGGCGAGCCCAAGCGCGGTCAGGAACATGGGGACGGACAGGATCTTCTGAAACGTTCCCATCCAGGGGCCGGGGCGCGGCAAGCGGGTGCGGAGCGCAGGGATATAGGCGAGCAGCAAGAATGGCAGGGCAAGGCCAAAGCCAAGCCCCGCGAACAGGGCGAGCCCGGCAATGACCGGCAGGACCAGCGCCGCCCCCATCGCCGCCCCCATGAAGGGGCCAGTGCAGGGCGTCGCGACGAAGGCCACGAGCGCGCCGGTCCAGAATGCGCCCGCGATGCCTGCCTTGCCCGCGAGCTTTTCTCCGCCGCCAAAGGCGCTGAGTTCGAACAGCCCGGCCAAGTTGAAGGCTACTGCCGTCACCAACAGCAGCAGAAGGAGGATGACGCGCGGGTCCTGCAACTGGAACGCCCAACCCACCGCAACGCCCGCAGCGCGGACCGCCAGCAGCAGCGCGCCGAGCGCCAGACAGGTCAAGATGACGCCGGCCGCATAGGCCAGGGCCTCCCGCCGGACGCTGCGCTCATCACCGCCAGCGCGCGCGAGTTTCAGCGCCTTGAGGCCCAGGATCGGGAAGACACAAGGCATGATGTTGAGCAACAGCCCGCCGAGCACCGCGCCGCCCAAGGCGATCAGGGCGGTGCGCAGCATGCCTTCATTCGCCGCCTCGACCACGCCCGGCGCAGCGGTGAGCAGGAAGCCGATATGATCGCCAGTGCGCAGGACCGCCTGAACCGCGCCGCCCTTGAAGCCCTCGCCCGCTTCGGTCTCTATCAGCAGGCGGTCCCCCTCGCGGCCGACGGTTTGGGGCGCAGCATAGCGAGTCAGACCTTCTTCCAACGGGAAGAGGTGAACATCTGCCGCCCCAGCATCTGCCGGAAAGGGGACGGATAGTCGCAGCTTGCCATCCCTGATCGCGTAGGTTGCGCGGCTGCCGAGGGGCCGGGGAAGATGGGCCCGCCAGCCATCGAAGCGCGCCTGTGAAGCGGGCGTGATCGCGCCGTCGCCCGCCACCAGATCGAGCGAGATGTCAGCACTCTCCGGCACGCAGATCTTGTCGGTGCAGGCAAGCCATTCCGCCCGCCCTTTTATGGGCAGGCGCGTTCCCCGCGCAACGTTTGGCGCGATCCTGAGCGGTGCGAGGATGGCATAAGGGCCTTCATAGACATGGTTCATGAGGCCGGAGATCAGCAACGTCTCTGGCACAGGATAGCGAAGCTCGCCCACGCTGACGCCCTTGGGCAGCACCCATTTGACGGTCATGCCAAGCCCAGCGTCGCCCGGATTTTGCCAGTAACCGTGCCAGCCTGCCTCTGGCGTCATGGCGAAGGCGATGCTGGTCGTGCGCCCCGGCGCGGGCGTCGCGCTTTCCGGCACCAGCTGCGCGGCGATATGCGGCGCGCCCGTTCCGAACGCCCCTTGGGCCTTTGCGGCGGGCGCTAACAAGAGCGCCAGCGTCATCAGAAGGACATGGAAAATCCGCATCGGGCCTCTGGTCGGGTGGATCAGAGCGGGCTAGGTCCGGCTGCACCCGCCGTCAAGGCATCAGAAGGGGTCAGGATAGATGTTGAAGAAAGCGCTCGCTGCCCTGCTGCTGGCGGCACCGCTGCCCATATGTGCTCAGGCGCCTGCTCCGGCCGCGCCACCGGCGGCATCGCCCCGGCTGATCGTCGCCATTTCGGTCGATCAATTTTCCGCCGATCTCTTCAGCGAATATCGGCCCTATTATAGCGGCGGGCTGAAGCGTCTGAGCGAAGGCGCGGTTTTCCCGCGCGGCTATCAAAGCCATGCCGCGACCGAAACCTGCCCTGGTCACAGCACCATCCTGACCGGCAGCCGCCCGTCGCGTACCGGGATCATCGCGAACAGCTGGATGAACCTGAACGCCGCGCGAGCGGACAAGACGATCTATTGCGCCGAGGATGAAAGCCAGCCGGGCAGCAGCAGCTCCAATTATGTCGCTTCTCCCGTCCATCTGCGCGTGCCGACGCTGGGGGGACGCATGAAGGCGGCCAATCCAGCGGCGCGGGTCGTTTCCATCGCGGGCAAGGATCGCGCGGCGATCATGATGGGCGGAAGCAAGGCGGACCAGGTCTGGTGGCTGGGCCCCAAGGGCTATGTCAGCTATCCCAATGTGCCCACCCCGCCGCTGGTCGAGCGCGTGAACCAGATTTTCGCGCAACGGCTCGCCACCGCCAATCCCGGTTTCGAACTACCGCCGCAATGCGCGCCCAAGGATTTTCCCGTGAGCATCGGAGCGAACAAGAGCGTCGGCACTGGCCGCTTCGCCCGGCCCGCCGACAGTTTCAGCGCCTTTCGCACCTCGCCCGAACAGGATGCGATGACACTCGCCTTCGCCGCCGCCGCCATCGAAAATATGGGGCTCGGCAAGCAGGGACAGACCGACATTATTTCGATCGGCCTGTCGGCCACGGACGTGATCGGCCACGCCTATGGCACGGAAGGCACAGAAAGCTGCATCCAGATCGATCGGCTGGACCGGGAGCTGGGCGCTTTCTTCGACCAGCTGGACAAGCAGGGCATCGACTATGTGGTCATGCTGACCGCCGACCATGGCGGCCATGACCTGCCGGAGCGGCACCGCCAGAACGCGATGCCGATGGAACAGCGAGTGGACCGCGCCCTGATGCCGCGCGCCTTGTCAGAGGCTGTTGCGGCGCGGACCGGGATTGGCGGCAAGGACCTGATCCGGGCAGATGGTCCATCGGGCGATCTTTATTTCGACCGCAATCTGACCCGCGCTCAGCGGGCCAAGGTAGAGGCGGCTACGCTCGCCCTGCTGCGTGCGCATCCCCAGGTCGAAACCGTATTCACCAAGGCGCAGATCGCCGCCGCGCCGTCGCCATCAGGTCCGCCCGAAAGCTGGAGCCTGCTGCAGGAAGCGCGCGCGAGCTTTGATGCGGAACGGTCCGGCGATCTGCTCCTGCTGCTGAAGCCGCGCATCACCCCCATGCCCGATCCCATCAAGGGAGCAGTGGCCACCCATGGATCGCCATGGGACACGGATCGGCGCGTGCCGATCCTCTTCTGGCGCAAGGGCATGCGGCATTTCGAACAGCCGCTGGGCGTGGAGACGGTGGATATCCTGCCGACGCTCGCCGCGCTGATCAACCTGCCCGTGCCCAAGGGCGAGATTGACGGGCGGTGCCTGGACCTGATCGCGGGTGAAGGGGATAGTTGCGCGGGGAATTAACAGAGCGATGTGGGGCCGCTCAGATATTCTCCGCAAATCCGTCGCGTAGAGTGTGAACGCGGTGAGGTGCGGATACCTCCACTCGGCTCGTTACTTCATACTGCGCCTTGGCCTGGCGCACATTGCTGTCGGCGGGCACGCTGTCGGTCAGCCAGACATTGCCGCCGATCACTGATCGGCTGCCGATGATGATCCGGCCCAAAATCGTCGCGCCGGCATAGATGACGACGTCGTCCTCTATGATCGGATGGCGCGGCAGGGCCTTTTCAAGCGCCCCCTTCTCGTCCGCCGGAAAGCTGCGCGCGCCCAGCGTCACGCCCTGATATAGCCGCACCCGGTCGCCGACGATCGCGGTTTCACCCACGACGACGCCGGTGCCATGGTCGATGAAGAAGCTGCGGCCGATCCGCGCGCCGGGATGAATGTCGATGCCGGTGCGCGAATGGGCGATTTCAGAAATGATCCGGGCCACCAGCGGGGCTCCCAGATCATAGAGACGATGCGCCATGCGGTGATGGATGATTGCCAGCATCGAGGGGTAGCAGATCAACACCTCGTCCACGCTGCGCGCGGCGGGATCCCCCATGAAGGCGGCCTCCACATCGCTGTCGAGCAATTCGCGCAGGCCAGGCAGGCTTTCGGCGAAGGCGCTGATGATGCGGGCCGCCTCCGCGTCGATTTCCTCCGCGGGCTGGGCGTGCATGACATAGAGGAGTTCGAGGCGGATCTGGCCGTAGAGGCGGCTGAGCGCTGTATGCAAGGTCTGAGCGACGAACGCATCTTCATTGTGGATGCGCACGAAGCTCGGCCCGAGCCGGAGCGGAAATAGCGCGCCGCAGAGCGACGTCATGATCTTCGTGAGGTTGGGACGGGAAGGAAAGCCTTCCGCCCCATATTCGGCATGGTGCTGCTGCGCCTGGCGCCAGCGGCTGCGGATCTCACCCAGATCGCTCACCAGACGGCCGATATCCCAATAGCCTTCCAGAAGCTGATCTTCGCCTTCGCCGTCTGCCGTCATATGCGCCTCTTGTTGAACGGGAAACCGGCATAGCCCGCCTTGGCGCGTTCCGATAAACGAGTTTTGCTTGGACCCCGACAGTTTCTCTTTTGCGCGAAGTAAGGACGCGGATCAGCGCTTTTCGGCGGCAGGCGCGATGTGAAGGCGGATTTCAACGCGCAGGCCGCCCTCTGGCCTATTCGTCAGGGTCAAAGTCCCCCCCTCCTGCTCGACCGCCTTCGCAACGATGGCGAGGCCAAGGCCGAGGCCTCGGGTATTCCGCTGCCTTGCCTGATCCAGCCGCGTGAATGGTTTCAGCACCTCTTCCAGCTTGTCATCAGCTATGCCCGGCCCGTCATCCTCCACACCGATCAGCACTTCGTTGCCGCGCCGTTCCACGCTGACATCGGCGCGATGGCCATAGTGAAGCGCATTTTCGACCAGATTCATCAGCGCGCGGCGCAGCAACATCGGCCGCGCGTTCATTTCCAGATGGTCCGGGCCTTCATAAGTGACGTCAGCGCCTTGATCCTGAAAGGCATCGACCACTGTCGCCACGGTCACGGCCACGTCGGTACGAACGACAGGCTCTCCATTTTTCTCGCCGCCCAGGAAGGCCAGCAGGGAATCGATCATCGTGCCCATCTCGGCGAGGTCTCCGGCCATCGCCTCCTGCGTTTCGGCATCACCGATGCGCTCCAGCCGAAGCTGCAAGCGAGCAAGCGGCGTGCGCAGGTCGTGCCCGACTGCGGCCAGCGTTTCGGTGCGCTCGGTGATCAGGCGATGGATGCGCTTCTGCATCGCATTGAAGGCGCGGATCAGGTCGCGGACATCGCTGGTCCCGCCTTCCGCGACTATCACCTCGTCGCTGAGGCCGATACGTTCAGTGGCCTTGGTCAGGTCTTTCAGCGGCGCGAGCGTCCGGCGGATCAGCATGCCGCCCGCCACCATGAGAGCCACGAGGGGTATCAGCGCAAGCCCCATGCGGCCGATGGTGAAGGTCCATCGGCCGCCGCTATGGCGCATCCCGAAATAGAGCCAGCTCCTGTCCGGCAGTTGTAAGCCGCCATTGATCTGCGACACGCGTCCAGCCGACGCCAGCCGCAGCCACAGGCGCGATTGTTCGAGGCTGGGTTCCCAGGTGATGATCTGGCGGCGCATCCGCTCCAGTTCCGGCGCCAATGTCGGCGGCGGCGGCGAGGCCGGGGTCCAGTGGACGTCATAGCGGTCGGTCGTAAGCTGGATCGCCATCGTATGCCGCTCGCCTGATGGCTGTTCCGCCAGCAGCTTGCGGGCGATGACGAGATGCTCGGCCAGCCGGCGCGCCTCGTCATCCTGCAAGGAAAGATGGCCTGCCCGCTCGTAGATCAGCGTGCCGACCGCAAATTCCAGCGTCAGCGCCAGCAGCAGGATGGCCAGCAGCCGGCCGACCAGACCCAGCGACCGGCTCACATGGAATCTCAAGCGCGGCTGACTTCTGCGTTGAACATGTAGCCGACGCCGCGCACCGTCGTGATCGGCGCTGCCCTGCCCTCGGTCGAAAGCTTGCGGCGCAGCCGGCTGACCAGCACGTCGATGCTACGGTCGCTGCTGTCGCCCATGCGCGTGCGCGAGAGTTCGATCAGGCGCTCGCGCGCAATGACGCGCTGCGGGTGGCTGAGAAAGGAGCCGAGCAGGTCGAACTCCGCCCCGGTAAGGTCCACGATCGCGCCAGTCGGGGAACGCAGTTCACGGCGGGGGAAATTGACGATCCAGCCGTCAAAGCGCGCCTCATTCTCCCGATGTTCGTCAGGTCCGCGCTCCACGCCGACGCGGCGCAGGATAGCGCGGATGCGGGCGATCAGTTCGCGCGTGCCAAAGGGCTTGGGCAGGTAATCGTCGGCACCCAGTTCCAGGCCGACTATGCGATCCGTCTCGCTGCCCTTGGCGCTGATGAAGATGATCGGCACGTCGCTCTTGCGACGGATCTGACGGCACAGGTCGATGCCGTTGGTGCCGGGAAGCATCACATCGAGAACGACAAGATCGACGGGCCCGGTATCGAATGCGACCCACATTTCGGGTCCCGATGACGCAGGGCGGACCTGATAGCCATGTTCCTGAAGCGCCCGCGCGGTCAGGGTGCGCAGCGGCGGGTCGTCCTCTACCAGAATGATCGTGGGAGCGGTCATCCCAGGAAATTCACGCGACGAAATGGGCTCATATAAGGCGGGATAAGGATCGCTGGAGGAAGGGTCAACCGGACGTTGGCCCAGAAACGCCATGAAAGCAGGTCAGCAATAATTTGTCATCTAGCAGCAGATTTGCTGCCCCGGCCCAGTTTAGAAGTCATGCCGGGCCCGGTGAACCGGGCCCGGCATTATCAGATCAGAAAGCGGCGGTCAGCGAGAAGACGACCTGGCTGCGCGCGATCGACTTGCCGAAGTCCTTGCTGTCGTTAACCATGAAGTTCGGACGCAGGTAGTTTTCTTCGACGCGAGCAATGTCGGTATCGACATAGGCGACGCCCACGGTCAGCGGCGTGCCGGGGATGGCGACGTCCGCACCCACCAGCCAGTCGAGATACTTGCCGGTCGGCGCTACCGACGTGCCGTTCGGGCCAAGGCCGGGGTTGCCGTTCGACCAGCCGAGATGCGCCTTCAGCGTGACGGGGGTGTTGGGCACAGCACCGCTGATGTCACCCCAGATGTACAGATTGTCTTCCTTGTCACCTGCATCATCATACGGTGCGCCCGCGAGGACGTCGTTGGCGTTCTGAGCGTCGAAGGACCAGTTGCCGAGCGCCTGCTGCTTGGGCGCATAGGCAACGCCCAGCAGACCCTTGACCGGGCCGATCTGGCTCGACAGCTTAACATAGGGTTCGGCGAAATCGGTCTTGTCCGCGCCCGACGGGTACATGTACCAGGTCAGACCAACGTCCAGCGTCGCGCCGCCCAGCGGGATAGCGTAGCCGGCGAACAGGTCGAGTTCCATGTTCGCGCCGCCGAAACGGCCCCAGCCGCCCAGGTTCGAACCCCAGGCGCCAACATAAGCGCCGCTTTCGTGCGTGGCGGTGATGCCGCCCTGAATGGCCATGCCCTTGTCGGTCTGCGAAACGCCGCGGAAACGATAGTCGGAAACCAGCGCGACGCTGCCCGAGACAGTGACGGGACCTTCGGCTTCTTCCTGAGCGAATGCCGGCGCGCTCGACATCAGGGCGAGGGCAGCACAGGCGATCTGATATTTCATGAAACATTCCCCTTTTTTGGTAAGAATGTTCCGTCCTGCGTCCGCGCTGGCTCAAAGGTCTGAACGCCTTCGATTACCCGCAGATTGCACGCACGCTATGACGCAGCTGCACAAAGAGGAATGGACTTCTTGCCGCAGGTGCGAAGGCAGCGCGGAGGCTGTGCCGTCGGGGCCACGGTTATTGTCTGAATCGCTTCCTATTGTGTCTATTATATTGCTGATTCGAAAACATGTGTAAACGAAAGAGCCGCCGCGCCATCGGGATTTGGCACGGCGGCTCACGTCGCCTTATAGGGGGTGGGATCAGGCGACGAGGTTACGCAGCCTCCCGGCGGCCCCGGACAGCTCGACGCTGACCCCGGTGCCGCGGCGGCGATCGATCCACTCCCGGACCATTTCGGCGCAGGTGTGATCGATATGGGACAGCCGCTCGACATTCAGGATGACCGGACGCTCGGCGGGAACGGACTCCAGCTTTGCCGACAATTTGGGCAACGTGAGGAAGGTGGCGGTGCCATGCAGCGCCACCTCATGTGCGCCGTCCCGATGATCTTCATCCAGACCCAGCCCCAAACGGCGCGCATGCGGCAGCAGTTCGAGCAGCGACAGGCCAATGCCGACCAGCACGCCGGTCAGGAGGTCGGTGGTCACCACCATGATCAACGTCGCCGCCCACACCACGGCCGGCAGCGGACCGTAGCGATGCAGCAGATGCTTCACATGATCGACGCTGACCAGACGAAGGCCGGTCACCACCAGAATGCCTGCCAGGGCCGCCATCGGGATTTCACGGAGCAGCCAGGGAAGCAGAGCGACAAAGCCCAGAATCCAGATGCCGTGCAGGATGGTGGAAAGGCGAGTCTTGGCGCCCGCCTGGACGTTGGCCGAACTGCGGACGATGACGCCCGTCATCGGCAGCGCGCCGGCAAAGCCGCAGAGCAGGTTGCCAACGCCCTGCGCGCTCAACTCACGATTGTAGTTGGTGCGCACGCCGTCATGCATGCGGTCAACCGCCGCCGCCGAGAGCAGCGTTTCAGCGCTGGCGATGAAGGCGATCGCGACGGCAGTCGTCAGGATGGCGGGGTTCATCAACTGCTGAAGCAGACCCTGCTCGGGCAGCGACACGGCGGCAACGATGGATTCCGGCACCACGACGCGCGCGACGGGGAGACCCAGGATGAATGCGACGAGCGTCGCCAGCACGACGCCGACCAGAGCGCCCGGCAGCAGCTTCATCGAAGCAGGCCGCAGCTTTTCCCAGCCCAGCATGCCGCCGATGGTGACCAGACCGACCGCGAAGGCAGTCGCGGCGTCCTGATTGCTGAGGCCGAAGATCTGACCCGGCATCGCCAGCAGGTTCGCCAGACCGCTGGACAGCGGCTTATCATCGAACAGCACATGGAACTGGCCGACCACGATCAGCACGCCGATGCCCGCAAGCATGCCATGGACGACAGCAGGCGAAATGGCGCGGAACCAGCCGCCCACCCTGAGCAATCCGGCCACGACCTGGATCGCGCCTGCCAGGATCAGGATAGGACCAAGGGCGGATAGCCCCTGTTCCCGCACGATTTCAAAGACGATGACGGCAAGACCAGCCGCCGGGCCGCTGACCTGCAACGGAGAACCCGCCAGCAGACCAACGACGATGCCGCCGATGATTCCGGTGATAAGTCCCTTTTCCGGCGGCACGCCGGAGGCGACGGCGATGCCCATGCAAAGCGGCATCGCCACCAGGAACACGACGATGGATGCGGTGAAGTCGCGGCTGAACGTGCCGCCGGAAAGAGCCTTGAGCATGATTTACTCCGCTGCCTGGGCGTAAACCGCCTCGGCCGCGAGGCGGCGACCATGGGGCAGCGCGATCGGCATGGGCTGACCTTCGCGCAGCGGCATGAAGCGGCCGGTTTCGCCGTCAAGGCCGAGCACCTGGCCGGCGTGGATATCAACATACCAGCCATGAAGAGCGATTTCGCCGCGTGCGATGCCCGATGCTACCGACGGATGAGTGCGCAGATGCGCAAGCTGCGCCACGACATTTTCCAGCGCCATGTTGCGCAGCTTTTCCGCATCGGTGAGATCGTCGGGATAGCTTTCGCGGCAAACCTTTTGCGCGGCATGGCTGTGCCGCAACCAGGCGGCGACGTTCGGCATGTTGGTCAGGTCGGCATTGGTGGACAGCGCCTTCATCGCGCCGCAGTCGCTATGGCCGCACACGATGATATCGCGCACGCCCAGCACCATCACCGCATATTCGACGGTGGAGGTGACGCCGCCATTCTGGGTGGCGTGCGGCGGAACGATGTTGCCGGCATTGCGGCAAACGAACAGGTCGCCCGGCTGCGCCTGCATGATATGTTCCGGCACGATGCGGGAATCGGCGCAGGAGATCATCAGCGCCTTGGGGCTTTGACCGTGGCTCGCCAGCTGATTGTAGAGCGCGCTCTCGTTCGGGAAGACATGCGTCTCGAAGCTGAACACGCGACCGATAAGCTCGTTCATGGCTTCTATATCCTTCCTGATGTTCCTCGCCGGTCAGGGGGCAGACCGGGCTGATCATGAAGAATAGGAAACTGCTTTTGCTGCGTCGCAGCGGATTTGTTAAATAGTATGTCTGCTTGGTTTTTTCAGAGCTCAGCGCCGTTGCACGGCAGCGCTGAGCATATAACCCGCGCCTCGCACGGTGACGATCGGCGCCGGACACCCGCACCGGCTGAGCTTTCGGCGCAGGCGGCTGACAAGCACATCGACGCTCCGGTCAGATGAAGGGGCGTCACGAACGCCAGCCAATTCCATCAGTCGCGCGCGTGCGATCACCGTCTGGGCATGATCCAGCAATACGGCGAGCAGCGAAAATTCAGCGGCGGTGAGTTCGACAAGATCACCCTGATCATCGATCACCTCGCGCCGGGCGAAATCCACTAGCCAGCCGTCGAACCGGACCTCGCTGCGTGCACGCTGCCCTATTGCCCGTTCATTTCTGGAACGCCGCAACACCGCGCGCAGCCGGGCGGCAAGCTCGCGGTTGGAATAAGGCTTGGCCATATAATCGTCCGCGCCCAGCTCCAGCCCGACGACACGATCGACTTCGCTGCTGTTCGCGCCAACCAGGATGATCGGCACGTCACTGCGCTCGCGCACGTCGCGGCACAAGTCCATGCCGTCCGGCCCGCGCAGCGCTGTATCCAGCACCAGCACGCTGACCGGCATGGTCTTCATCGCATTCCATATGTCCGATGCCGAGGCGACGGGCAGAGCGCGGAACCCGCTTTGCTCCAGATATTCGCGCACCTGATGGCGCAAATCCTGTTGTTCCTCGGCAATCAGGACCAGCGGTGGGCTCATCCGCCCTTCACGGACAGGCTGTTGATCCCGTCAAGCTCGTTCAGCAGGACGGTGCGGTCCACCTGCGCCACCGTCAGCGCCTCGGCCGACCGCGCGCGCGAACGGCTGGCGAAGCGGGGTTCGACCTGCTGAAAGCGGAGGGTCGAAACCGTCGCATAGCTTGCCTGACATGCGTTCGAGGTGTGGCTGATCTCGGCGCTATAAAGAGGGGCGGTGGCGGGCAGAGCCGCGGCCGAAGCAATGATGAGCAACATGGAAAGAGATCTCCTTCGCGTGCCGGTGTACTGCAAAGGCTCTATTCGCGGCAAATGTCTCCGAAATTTGCCGAATGCTACAAATTGTTGCTGAAGCTCATTGACGACTGCCGATGCATTGCGGCCATCGGCAAGGCAGGAAGCACCTGAACGTCGCCCGCGATATGATCCAGCAAGGCGGATAACCAGGCGGCGTCCGCGGCGGCCCGGTGGCGTTCAGGGTGCCGGACGTCGGCATAGGCAACGGCGGAGGCGATGCGGCTTTCGCCCGCGCCATGTTCATTGAGCAACATCGATACATGATCGATCGTGAACGGCGCCTGCTCTCCGGCAGCGTGGGCGAGCGTTTCGAGCCAATATTGATCGATGATGCTGTCGGCGACCGCCCGGCGGCCTTCCATTGCAGCAACCAGCCGGTCGAGTACGGCCTCGACCGGCAATCCCTCGCGATAGAGTCTTTCGCGCGTGATGCCGTGCAGTGCCTCGGCCTCAGCAGTCCAGTCCCAACCCGCCCAGCTTTCATGAGGACGGATGAGCCAGCTCTGGCTTCTGCCATTTGCAGCAATTCCCACCTCGATCGGGAAGGATCGTCCGTGCCGGGGGAGGCATGACGCTTCGAAGTCGATCGCCACGACGGTCAAGACATTCTCCTGTGATTCATGGCCGTTGTCCGCCCCCTATCCGGACGCCCAGCCAGTTCGTGGCCGTCTATGCCCATCGACTATGTCACTTCAAAGTCAGGGCTCGCCGAAACGACGTGAGACGCTCCCTTCCGGCGGCGGACAGCGCTTTGCGTCGAATTATCCCGGCGAGAGACGAATAGATGCAACCCGATCATCAGTTGCGTTTTTAACCCACGTCAGTCGCGCCCCGTGGCGATGGCTACGGTCTCACTGCTGATGAGGATCGCTGCATGAAAATCGCTCAAATTGCTCCCTTAGCCGAAAGCGTCCCGCCCAAGCTCTACGGCGGCACCGAACGGATCGTATCCTATCTGACCGAGGCGCTGGTGGATCAGGGGCACGACGTCACCTTATTTGCCAGCGGCGATTCTGTAACGCGTGCGGAGTTGGTGCCGGTCACGGAAATGGCGCTGCGGCTCAACCCGAACGTGAAAGATTCCATTCCCTACCATGTCATGCTGCTGGAGGCCGTCCGGAGGCGTGCGGACGAATTTGACGCCCTGCATTTCCATGTCGACCTGATTCACATGCCCCTGTTCCAGGACATTGCCGGCCGCTGCATCACCACTTTGCACGGACGGCTCGACCTACCCGATCTTCCGGCATTTTATCGCACCTTCCCGGACCACAGCCTGGTTTCCATCTCCGATCACCAGCGTCTGCCCATGCCCCCGGTAAATTGGGCGGGCACGGTCTATCATGGCCTGCCGTCGAGCCTGCTGCCGCCCCGGATCGGCGGGGATGAGGGCTACCTCGCCTTCCTCGGGCGCATTTCACCGGAAAAGCGACCCGACCGCGCGATCCGCATCGCCGCCCGCTCGGGCAAGCCGCTCAAGATTGCGGCGAAGATCGACAATGTAGACCGGGAATATTGGGAGAAAGAGATAGCGCCGCTCATCAACCTCTATCCCAACATCGACTTTATCGGCGAAATCAACGAGGCGCAAAAGGCCGAGTTCCTGGGCGGCGCCAGCGCCCTCCTCTTTCCCATCGACTGGCCCGAACCGTTCGGCCTGGTGATGATAGAGGCGATGGCCTGCGCCACTCCGACTATTGCCTTCCGCTGCGGATCGGTGCCCGAAGTAATCGACCATGGCGTTTCGGGCTTCATCGTCGATAGCGAGGATCAGGCCGTCGAAGCGGTCGCGCGCCTGGGCCAGTTGGAGCGCTGCCGGGTGCGTGCCGCGTTTGACGCACGCTTCACGGCAGCCCGAATGGCGGCCGATTATGTCGGGCTCTATCACGCTCTGCCCGGCGCGCGCACCGATGCCGCGCGACTACGCCGCGAACGCGGAGCGGAAGCCGAGCTGCACCTTCAGGTCGTCGGATAAGGAGAGTCGCATGACGGCGAGCCAGTTGAAGCCAGAAGCCCTGGCTACTGAACCGGCAAAGTCCCTGTCCCAGCAACAGACCCAATTCTTCATCCCCGCAACAGCGTCGTTGCATGAGCGCCGCCCGCGCACGTTGAAGCATGGGGACAGCTTCGCCGTCTTCGATCACAGCGGCGATGCGATTGCCGGGCCGGGCAGTCCCGAGGGGCTTTATCACCGCGACACGCGGCATTTGTCGCACCTTTATCTGACGATAAACGGTTTGCGCCCCATCCTGCTGAGTTCAGCATTGCGCGACGACAACGCGATGCTGACCTGCGACCTGACCAATCCCGATTTTTCCGGGGACGATGGCCGAGTGGCCGTGGAACACGACCTCATCCACCTGCGGCGCACCCGCTTCCTTTGGGAAAGCGCGATCCATGAACGGATCACCATCCGTAATTTCGACACGGAGCCCCGGACGGTCACGGTCAATGTCAGCTTTGCCGCCGATTTTGCCGACCTGTTCGAAATCCGTGGCATGACCCGTTTGCGCAAGGGCGAGATGAAGGCGCCGGTCATCGGCGCGACCGATGTGCTGCTGGCCTATGTAGGCCGCGATGCCCTTACGCGCGAAACCCATCTCTGCTTCGATCCCCAGCCACAGGAACTGACCGACAGCCATGCGGCGTTCGAAGTCACCGTTCCGCCGGGCGAGCGGCGTACGCTCTATATGCGGGTTGCTTGCGAGCGGATCGACCCCCAGCCCGCCCCCTTCTCGCGCCAGTTCCTGAAGGCGCTGCGCGAGTCCATGCAGTCACTCAAGCAAGCGCGGGCGCGGGCCGCGACGGTGCGATCGTCCAACCCCCTGTTCGACGAAGTGACGCGACGGTCGGTGGCGGACATCACCATGCTGTCGACCGACACGGAATATGGGCCCTACCCTTATGCGGGCATCCCCTGGTTCAGCACCGTCTTCGGCCGCGACGCCATTATCACGGCGTTGGAAACACTTTGGCTGGACCCCGCGATCAGCCGAGGCGTGCTGGGCTATCTGGCCGACCATCAGGCGAGTGAATTTGACCCCGCCGCCGACGCCGAACCGGGCAAGATCCTGCACGAAGTCCGCCATGGCGAGATGGCCGAACTGGGGGAAGTCCCGTTCCGTCATTATTATGGCAGCATCGATTCGACGCCTCTGTTCGTGATGCTGGCGGGCGCCTATCTCGAACGGACGGGCGACACCGCCTTCCTGTCCAGCCTTCTGCCGCACATCGATGCGGCGCTGCGCTGGATCGACGAACATGGCGACCGGGACGGCGACGGCTTCGTCGAATATGGGCGGCTGACGGATCAGGGGCTCGCCAATCAGGGCTGGAAGGACAGTCATGATTCCGTCTTCCATGCGGACGGATCGATCGCGCGCGGACCGATCGCGCTCGCGGAAGTCCAAGCCTATGTCTATGGCGCATGGCGAGCGGCCGAAGCGATCCACTGCGCACTGGGAGACTCCGCGCGCGGCATGGACTTCGGGACGCGGGCGGATCGTTTTCGCGACCTGTTCGACGCCGCTTTTTTCGATGCGCAGTTGGGCACCTATGTCCTCGCGCTCGACGGTGAAAAGCGGCCCTGCCGGGTGCGCTCGTCAAACGCGGGCCATGTGCTCTTCACCGGCCTTGCGCTGGAGAAGCGGGCTGAGCCTGTCGTGCGCACGCTGATGGCGCCCGCCTCCTTCTCCGGGTGGGGGGTGCGCACCATCGCATCCACCGAAGCGCGCTATAATCCGATGAGCTACCATAATGGGTCGATCTGGCCGCACGACAACGCGCTGATCGCGGCGGGCTTCTCGCGCTATGGCTATCGGCAGGAGGCGGCGAAGATTTTCGAAGGCCTGTTCGCCGCCGCCACCTATGTCGATCTCATGCGCCTACCCGAACTCTTCTGCGGCTTCCCACGCCGCCGGGCTCAGGGACCGACCTTCTACCCCGTCGCGTGCAGCCCGCAGGCATGGTCGGCAGCCGCCCCGCTGTCGCTGATCCAGTCCAGCCTTGGTCTTGGCTTCGATGTCGCGGCATTGGAAATTTCGCTGCATGAACCGGCTCTGCCCCGCTTCCTGGACGAATTGCGCCTCTATGGGCTTCGCGTGGGAGATGCGTCTGTCGATATCGCCTTCGACCGCATGGGCGACAAGGTGGTGGTGAAGCCGCTCGACCGGACGGGTTTGGCGCGGGTGGTGACGATCGCCTGAGCGCGATCATCACCGGCCATTCAAGCTGACTCAAGATGTAGGAGCGCGATGCCGGCAGGGAAGTGCCCCTGGATTGCAGACCATCCACCTCCAGAGCCTGCAAGATTCTGAAGAGATGTGCAAAAGATGGTGCGCGACGCAGTCCCGAGCGAACCGGTCTCTTCCCTGCTTTTCCCTGAAATCGCCCCGAATTGCATTTTCGCCACGAAAATGGCGACCGTCAGGCGAGGAAAATGGCAGAAAACCGCGATCGAGCGGCGAGAATTCCCTGCTATTACTTACAGGGAATTCTCGCCGGGTTTGCAGGGAAAAGCCGCAGCATAGCAGGGAAGCCAAGCTCGGCCGGCATAACCCCCCAAAAAAATATCCGCGCAGTCCAAACGTTGGTAGGCGCGAAACTCCGATACATGGTTCTGACGGTCTCCACGAGAAGGAGAACGACCATGATGCAAGGCCCCTGGTACCTGTTCCATCCCGATAGCCCCGGCTATCTCGAGCGCAAGCTGGAAAATGGCGACCACATTTCCAGAGCAGATCTGGCAAGGGTTTTTGAAGCGAACCCCGGCTACAGATGGGAGGGTGCGCTTCACAACCTCTACAGCCAGATGCTGAATGGGACCTTCAGGGGCAAGCCTGGGCCGAAGGAGCGATTCAGCTGGGCGATGTGGCAGTGCATCAACGCTTGGGTCGATCTGGAGGCTGAGGACATCAGGGCAGACCGTGCGAGTCGCCCGCGCACGCGCTCGGACCTCTCCCTGATGCAGCAGGCCTGCGAGAACACGGCGCGCAGGTTTAAGCTTGGAACTGGCGCGTCACTCGCCAACAGTTTGACCTCACGCAATTTGCGGTAAGATTCGATGATCGCGGCGGTGCTCCGCGCTGTGACATCTGACTGCCTCCTGCAACGAAGGAGGTTTTCATGGAAGCACAGCGCGGTCCCCTCTCCCGGGGGGACCTGATGGAGCGTGAGATCACGCTTCTGAAGCCACACGCGCGCAACGCGCGTACCCACTCAAAAAAGCAGATCGGCCAGATCGCGAGGAGCATCCGGAAGTTCGGGTTCACGAACCCGATCCTCATTGACGAGGAGGATCGGATCATCGCCGGCCACGGCCGCGTCGAAGCGGCAAAGAGCCTTGGCATGACCCGTGTCCCGGTCCTGCTTCTGGAAGGTATGAGCGAGCCAACCGCAAGGCCTATGTCATTGCCGACAACAGGTTGGCGGAGCTTGCAGGCTGGGACCGTGAACTGTTGGGTTGGGTCTGGAGCTGGGCGATCTCTCAGCGCTGGTGCCGGACTTCGACTTTGACATCATCGGCTTCGAGGTCGCGGAGATCGAGGCGCTGCTGAACGAGGCGAATCCGAAGGAGGTAACGGAAGACACCGTTGATGAACCGGAGCGAAAGGCGCCGCCTGTCACCCGGCCGGGCGACATATGGCAGCTGGGGCCACGCCGACTTATCTGCGGCGACTCGACGAAAGGCGAGGTGTTCGAGAAGCTGATGGGCGACGAGCTGGCGCAGATGATATTAACCGACGCGCCCTATAATGTGCCGGTGAACGGGCACATCTGCGGCCTTGGCAAGGTTCAGCACGATGAGTTCGTGATGGGCGCGGGCGAGATGAGCCGTGCGGAGTTCACCGACTTTCTCGCGAGGGTCATGGCCAATCTTGCCGCCTACAGCGTCGATGGCTCTATCCACTTTCAGTGCATGGACTGGCGGCACATGGGTGAGATGATCGAGGCTGGCGAACGGGTGTACGACAGCCTGCGAAACCTTGTTGTCTGGAACAAGGACAATGGGGGCATGGGTAGCTTCTATCGCTCCAAACATGAGCTGATATTCGTGTTCAAAAAGAGATCGGCCGCGCACATCAACAATTTCGAGCTGGGTCAGCATGGCCGCTACCGCACCAATGTCTGGGACTATGCGGGCGTGAATTCCCTGAAGGCCGGGCGTGACGAAGAGCTGGCCATGCATCCTACCGTCAAGCCGGTGGCGATGGTGGCTGATGCCATGCTGGACTGCTCGCGCCGCGCCGGCATCGTCCTCGATGCCTTTTCCGGGTCGGGTACCACGATCATGGCGGCCGAGCAGACGGAGCGGATTGCGCGCGCGGTGGAGATGGATCCGCATTATGTCGATGTCGCGGTCCGTCGCTGGCAGAAAGCGACAGGCCAGGAAGCAATACTTTGCGGCACCGACCTTACTTTCTCCGCTATCGAGAAGGTCGTGAACGAGGTCGAGATCTGACGCGCAGAGGGCAGTGCCGGCTGTGGTCGGCGCTGCCCTCACGCAATTTACCGCTCCATCTCCATGACAGACATTCCCTGCATCATGGACCTATCGCCACCTCACTGCAGTCGATGCAGGGAACTGGAGGTGTTTATCCGAGATGCCAGATGATGAATATGAGGTGGGCTATGGCAAGCCACCGGTCGCAACACGCTTCAAGCCGGGCCAGTCGGGAAATCCGAAGGGAAAGCAGAAGAAGCCAAAACCCGAGACCAAACTGAAGCCTGTCCTGAAGAATGTCCTTGAAGAGCCCATCAACATCGGCGGACGGAACTACACACCGATGGAGGTGATCGCACGCACGCTGATGAACAAGGCAATGAAGGCCGACATGCGCGCAATCAAGGCTGTGATGGAACTGGAGCAGAGCTTGGGCTCGACAAGCCAGAGGGTCGCTCGGGTGTCCTGAAGATCACCCGAGTGCCGCCCGAACTGCGCAAGCAGTGGGCCGAAATGCAGCAGGCCAAATTCCGTGGCCAAGACCCTGAAGGCCTGGCCGCGCTCGACGCCAATCTTCCGGAGGCTGAGCGCGGACGACGATTCTCCTCGGGCCATGATGGCCCGGAGGAAGAACGCTCGAGGGGAGATCGACCCAACACAGACCCTCAGCCTCCGATTTCCGTTACCCAAGTCCAGCCGACCGCTTTTCGTACCCCATCAGCTCTTGCAATTGAGTACTCGTTTGGTGGAGGCCTGATACGCGAACCAAACCAGATTGAAGGTGCCAATGAGCCGACGGCAGTCCTTTAGACATTTCAGGACGTCGGAACAGTGCCGCCGTCGATTACATATTCAGTGCCGGTGATGGAACTCGCCCGCTCGGACGCCAGGAAAGCGATCAGGCTCGCCACTTCTTCAGGCCTTGCTGGGCGACCGATCGGAATCCCTCCGAGGGAGTCCATGATCAGCTTCCTGCCCGCTTCCATGTCGACACCATGCTGCGACGCGACCCGCATGATGAAGTCTATGGTACCCTCTGTCTCGATCCAGCCTGGAGAAACCCGGACAACGCGGACCCCTTGCGACGATATCTGCTTGGACAGGCTCTTGCTGTAGGTCGACAGCGCAGCCTTTGCCGCGGCATAAGCCGTGGTCGCTTCGGGCAAGGGCAGTTCGTGCTGGATGGACGTCACATGGATGATGACGCCGCTCCCGCGCGATACCATGGTTGGCACAAGTTCGCGATCGAGGCGAACGGCCGGCATGAGGTTGAGGTCGAGTTCGTCCCTCCAGATTTCGTCGGTCAGGGCTTCGAATCCGCCTGCTGGAGCAGAGGAGCCGCCGAGCATGTGGACGATAATGTCGACGCCGCCCATCCGCTCCTGGACTGCGGACGCTAGGGCAGCACAACCTCCGGACGTCATCAGGTCGGCCGCAACGAACAGCGATCCCGGGAATCCATTAGGCCGGGTCCGGGCCGTCGTAAGCACCTGCGCGCCGAGTTCCTGAAAAAGGCGGACAGTCGCCGCGCCTGCACCGCGTGTGCCGGAAGTGATGAGCGCCCTCTTTCCGCGCAGGTCAAGAAACGGAACCGGCGCCACGCCATCGGCGGCGTATTGGGTACCCGCGCTCACAGCACGATGTCCAGCGAGGCAATCTTATCGCCGGCAAGGACGAACATGTAGCGCAGATCTATCGGGCTGCCTGGGAAATTCCCTGCAAGATGGCTGGTGACGACCATCCGATCATCCTTCGTCGCTATTGCGAAGGGTTCGACCGTGCAGGTGTATTTCTGGTAAGTGTCAGCGACCCACTGCTCGATAGCGTCGCGGCCATTATAGGTTTGACCTTCATCCTTCACAACCGCGTCACCTGTGAAGCATTCAGATACGGCCTTAGGATCACGCCTTTGATCAGCAATGAAGTAGTCAGAAATTGCAGGGGATAGCCCTATACTCATTGTTCATCTCCTTGGTCAGAGACGCATCTTTCGATGCGTTCGCTTCTTCTATGTCCCAACATAAAGATGGACTTTTGACTTGATAATCGGGATAAAGAAGGATGTGACGTTTCGGAAAATGAGACAATGGCGCACGACGGCTTGGTTGAATTGGATGCGGTGCTGGCGATTGCGCACCGGGGATCGTTTCGAGCGGCTGCGCTCGACCTTGGACTGTCCACGACCGCGCTCAGCAACGCCATCGGCAAGCTCGAACGCCAGCTCGGCGTTCGCTTGTTCAATCGCACGACCCGCAGCGTATCGCTTACGGATGCCGGACGGAATTTTGTCGATCAAGTCGGCCCGGCAGTCAGGGATATTCACGATGCAATGGAGGCCGCCCGGTCACAGCAGGAGACGCCATCGGGAACGCTGCGCATCAATGCGTTCCCAACCGGCGCACGTGAGATCCTGGCCCCACTCCTTTTGCAGTTCCTCCGCCGCTACCCTCAAGTCCATATCGATTTGGTCACTGAGGGGAGGATCGTCGACATCGTTGCCGGCGGGTTCGACATGGGACTAAGAACCGCTGACCTTGTCCCGAGCGATATGATCGCCATTCCCGTTGGACCGCCGCGCAGCTTTGCCGTGGTTGCGTCACCGACCTATATCCACCTCAATGGCAGGCCACGCGTTCCGCCCGATCTTTTCCGTCATTCGTGTCTTCGTATTCGGCTGCCGAATGGCGCCTTGCATCGGTGGCAGTTTGAAAAGGATGGGCAGCCGGTCCATATCGAGGTCAACGGTCCGATCACGCTCGATGAAGCAAGCCTTTCGCGAATAGCCGTACTGGACGACGTCGGCATCGGCTATTTCATGGAGTCTGATGTTCGCGAAGACATCGCGGCAGGGCGTCTCGTTCGAATGCTGGAGGAGTGGACGCCGCCGATGGAGCGGCTCTGCCTTTATTATCCCAGTCGGCGGAATTCTTCCGCCGCCTTCAAGGCATTGATCGATTTGGCGCGCGACTTCAGCAATTAACGTAGCCCCCGGCTTCATTCCGTCGTCGACCTTTCTTCGTCGCTCAGTGGGCAAGTTTCGCTCCTCAGCAGCGGACATCTAATTGCCGCGCTCGGGTCGGCCATCATGTCTGCTTTTTTGGATCCCCGAACGTCGGCTTCAGAAAATTGCGCTCCAATATAGCTGCTGTTCAGGCGCCGGAATAGTGTTTCTATTGTATCAGTTGCTGTCGAGTGATGCGCGCTTTGGCGGGCTTGCCTGCGGGCGCCGCGAGACCTTTCACGCGGAGGCTGCCCAACGTGCGGAGGCCAACGGAACAGTTGTCAGATAGAGCGCGCCATTACGCTCTAAGAAGATCCTCTAGCGCGCCGCGATCTGCCCATCAAAGGCTTGGAAGAGTTTGATATGGCTCGTCGAACGGTAAGTTGCTTGCGAAATTTCACTCCACTGACGCCCCATTGGCCGTACTGAATCCCCGTGAAAAACATGGAGATACCCGCTAAGAAAAGCATGAACGTAAGTGGTATGGCGATGAGGACGTCGAGGATCTGCTCGGCTGGGGTTTCTACTGGTCCAACTCGGTCGATGCCAAATAAAGCAAGTCCGTCTTCCAGGGAATGCCCATCCCACTCGCGTCGGAACAACCATTCTCCTGCTTCAACCGCGAAAATTGCGGGAGCGATTAGGATAGCAGCGAGGCCAATGACAACCATTGCCTCACATAAGAGCTGAATGCCAAGATTGACACGTTGGCGGTTTTGGCTGGGCTTCTGCGGCAAGTTAGGACTGGTGAGATTTCCTACAGCTTGGCACATGAGAGGGGGGTGGTTTGTCTGATTGAGAAAGTCATGCCGTTCCAATTTCCTCAGCATGGTAGTTCTCAGATAAGACTTATTCATATAACCTATATAATGGGGGATTCCTCTGTCCCTGCTGGCGAGAAACTCTTCCATAGTTCCAGAAAAAATCTTTCTGTGCCGAGTTACATGGTGATAATCAGAGTTGAGCACCGCCCTTGGGTCCCTGATTAGAAATATGATGGGATATCGCGAGGAAGGGTGACGCTGAACTTCAAGTGCGTGGAAGGAATAAGCGGAAATGATCCTTCTTCCGACCTCCGGATGAACGCAGGTATACCGCGTACAGGATCAAGATCGAAATTGGGCGCGAATTCGAACATCGTCTGCGTGGTTATGGCTGGAATTTTGCGAGATGCCATAAAGTACTGAGCAAGAATGAGGCGAAGCCAGGTTCGAGTTGGGGTATGACGCGAGCAGCGCCTTGGCTGAACCTGAAGCCAGTCGGAGGTTCCTGACGGCTGATATACGCCTGGCCACCAACGAGGGTGCACGGACGAGTGAATGCATCGATCGGTTGTTCATTGTGTTAGCTTAGTTCACAAAATCCTCATGGAAAAAAACCATTCCGGATAGGACCATCGGAGATGCGAGCATTCCGTTTCGAGGCTCCTTCCGCAGGGAAGGTGCCAGTGAGGCGCTAAGAACGACGCAGGACTCAGGCCTCGGACAACATGCTTGAGATCTCGCCAGTAGTGCCTAGCGCTCTTGATCCACGGCTCACCGACAGAGACTATCCATAATTTCTCTCGACGATGCGGCCTAACACGATAACAAAACCATGCTTCGCCAGCAGCCGCAGTCGAACTGAGGACTTCACCAAAAAGGTCGTTGGCCTCAGATAGTCGGTCGAGGTTTAATATGGAGGTGAAACCATGGCGAACTTTTTCAATGTCACTGGAAGCTCGACCGTCAGTGGGAGCAGCGAAAAGGATCAGTTCTTCGCCTTCACGCGGCTGATCAACCTCGACTATGTGCGGCCCGATGCGGTGCTGGCGCAGCTCAGCTGGGATACGGCTATCCTGACCGGCAGCGGCACGCCCTATCAACTGATCGCATCCAACATCCAGATTTCGACCGACCTCTTCCTGGGCGGAACAAACACCGACGTCATCTATGGGTCCAATCTTTCTGACGCCATCTTCTACAATAACGGGACGATTTCCGGCGGGTTCGGCGGGTTCGACAATATCGAGCAATTCTGGCTGGGCGATGGCGACGATATCATCGACCTGACTGCGCATGGCGTCGGTGGCATCGACTATCTCAAGGATGTGCTGGTCCAGGCGGGCCAAGGCAATGACATCATAATCGGCGGCGCGGGCAAGGATAATCTGCAGGGCGATGCCGGCGACGACATCATCTTTGGCTGGCGCGGCAGCGACACGATCAGCGGCGGCCTTGGCAACGACATCCTCTATGGCGACGATCTGGGCTTCAACAATATCGCTGGCGACGACATCATGGATAGCGGCGAGGGGAATGATATCCTCTATGGCGGCCGCGGCAGCGACAAGATGACCGGCGGCGACGGCAACGATTTCCTCTATGGCCAGGCTGGCGGCGACAGCATGTCCGGGGGGGGCGGCGACGACATGTTATTTGGCGACGACGCCAATACGAGCAGCAACGACAATCTGCAGGGGGATGCAGGCAACGATTTCCTGTATGG
>Ga0105148_100012_pt1 | contig 29563 bp, 25 predicted proteins | sample RS_199metaG_FD_91502 | JGI IMG/M metagenome (GOLD analysis project Ga0105148, IMG submission 91502) | Switchgrass associated microbial communities from Austin, Texas, USA, to study host-microbe interactions - RS_199 metaG | ecosystem: Host-associated > Plants > Roots > Rhizosphere | place: USA... | reverse complement strand
TCTCGCTGCTGAGCGGAGTAGTATCGACAGGAGAGGGAGATGATCGATCAGCGTCCCGTGTGGCGGCAGTGCGCCAGATTTCCGTTACTGCCGCCACACGGGACGCTGATCGATCATCTCCCTCTCCTGTCGATACGACTCCGCTCAGCAGCGAGACACGCTATCGCGCGCTGGGGACGGAGCCTTTCTGGGCGGTGACGGTCAAGGGATCGACCGCCACGCTGGAACGGCCGGACAAACGGCCTGCCCATTACGCCATCACCCGTGCGGATGACGGCCGGACCGTGCGTTATCTGGGTGACGGATTTTCCATGATCGTCACGGACGGCCCCTGCAGCGACGGCATGAGCGACGCGCATTGGGCCGACCGGGTAGCCGTGTCGTTCGGCGAGGGAACGTTGAAAGGCTGCGGCGGCGTTCGCGAGGATTTCTAATCGGTCCGCATGGCTTCGGCGACCAGCGCTTCCGCCTCGATAAGCAGCGCGTCTTCCGCTGCCGTCTGCGCCACCTGTTCGCGACCGATCAGGATCAGTACCGGCACGGCGAGCGGGCTCACACGATCAAGATCGATATGGAGCATCGTCGCCGACGCACGGTCGATCAGATCGCCCAGCCGTCCGACATCCGTCATCCGCGCGCGCGCATCGGCCCAGGCCGCCTTTATCAGCAGGTGATCGGGCTGATATTTGCGCAGCACTTCATAGATAAGGTCGGTCGAAAAAGTGACCTGCCGCCCCGTCTTGCGCTTGCCGGGATGCTGGCGCTCGATCAGCCCTGCGATCACCGCAACATCGCGGAAGGCCCGCTTGAGAAGGCTCGACTGCTCGACCCATTCGACAAATTCATGGTCGAGAATGTCGGCGGAAAAGAGGCTTTGCGGATCAGTCACCGGCTTCAGTCCATAAACGGCCAGCGCATAGTCGTTCGACACAAAGCCAAGCGGCATCAGCCCCTGCGCATCCATGCGGCGAGTCAGCAGCATGCCCAGCGACTGGTGCGCGTTCCATCCTTCGAAACTGTAGCACACCAGATAATGACGCCCTTCATGGGGGAAGGTCTCGATCAGCAACTGCCCCGGCTCGGGCAGGGCCGACCGGTATTTCTGCACTTCCAGCCAGTCGCGCACATCGTCCGGGAAACGATGCCACTCCTCCGGCTCCGCCAGGAAATGGCGGACCCGATCGGCCAACCGGGTGGACATGGCCATGCGGGTGCCGCCCCAGGTCGGAATGCGCGCCTGTTTGGACGTCGCGCGCACGACAAGATCGGTCAGGTCCATCCGGACAACCTCCAGCGCCGTACCGGAGAAGAAGAAGCTGTCGCCCGGGCGGAGCGTAGCGGCGAACCCCTCCTCAACCGTGCCGAGCTTGCGGCCATTGGCGAAGCGCACATCGAGCACCGGCTGATCGACGATGATGCCAGCGTTCAAGCGATGCTGCTGAATGAAGCGCGGATGCGACACGCGCCAGGTGCCGTCCGCCTCATGCGTCAGCCGCTTGAAACGATCATAGGCCCGCAACGCATAACCGCCGCCCTCGATGAAGTGGAGGACATTGGCGAACCCCCCGTCGGTGAGCGCGCTGTAGGGCGTCGCGGAGCGGATCTCCGACAGCAATTCCTCTTCACGAAAGGGCGCGGCGCAGGCCAGCGCCATCACATGCTGGGCCAGCACATCCAGGCTGCCGGACCGGAAATCGTCGGCATCGCGCTCCCCCTCCTCCACGGCATCGAGCGCGGCGCGGGCCTCCAGATATTCGAAGCGGTTGCCGGGGATGAGAATGGCTTCGCTCGGGCAGTCCAGCCGATGGTTGGCGCGGCCGATCCGCTGAAGCAGGCGGGACGAGCCCTTCGGTGCGCCCATCTGGATCACGCAATCGACATTGCCCCAATCAACCCCCAGGTCGAGGCTGGCCGTGGCGACAAGCGCCCGCAGCCTGCCCGCGGCCATCGCGGTCTCGACCTTCCGCCGCGCTTCGACCGACAGGCTGCCATGATGGATGGCGATCGGCAGATTGGCCTCGTTCACCGTCCACAGTTCCTGAAAGATGAGTTCGGCAAGCCCGCGCGTGTTGCAGAAGACCAGGGTCGTCTGCCGCCGATCGATCTCCGCCATCACCTGTTTCGCGGCATATTTGCCGGAATGCCCCGACCAGGGGATACGTCCTTCGGGGATGAAGATCGCGACGTTCGGATCGGCGCCCTGCTCCCCGATGACGGGTGTCACGGTGTTGATGTCGCCATCGGGCGCGAGCCAGGCACGGTAGGCGTCCACATCAGCGACGGTTGCCGACAGCGCGACGCGGCGCAGGTCTGGGTTGATCCTTTGCAGCCGCGCGAGCGACAGGCTGAGCAGGTCGCCGCGCTTCTGCGTGGCAAAGGCATGGACCTCGTCGATGATCACCGTCTTGAGTTGCGCGAACATCAGGAAGCTGTCCGGATAGCTCAACAGCAGCGATAGCGATTCGGGCGTGGTCAGCAGGACCTGTGGCGGCCGTGCACGCTGCCGCGCCTTCCGGTCGGAGGGTGTGTCGCCGGTCCGGGTTTCCACTCGGATCGGAAGCTCCATCTCCTCGATCGGTGTCAGCAGATTGCGGCGCACATCCACCGCGAGCGCCTTCAGCGGCGAGACATAGAGGGTATGAAGCCCCTCAGCCGGATTATCGATCAGATCGACGAGCGTAGGCAGGAAGCCCGCCAGCGTCTTGCCCGCCCCCGTAGGCGCGACGAGCAAGGCATGCTCACCCGCCCGGGCGGCGGATAGCATATCCAATTGGTGGCGGCGCGGCGTCCAATCGCGAGAAGTGAACCATTGCTCCAGCGGTTCAGGTAGGGCTCGGCTCATGGAGGGGATGTAGGGTGGCGGTCATGCGCTGTCACGGGGCAGGCCAGTCAAGCAGCAGTGGCTCTTTGCCGCATCAGCGCGTTACACTCCCATAGAGGACGCGGCGCATCAGCCGTCGCCCAAGCAGGAGAAGTGCGATGACCGGCGAAACCGAGGCCGATCTCACTGGTGCAGAACCCGCCCGCAACCGCCGCCGCCCCAAAGCCGCGATCATGGAGATCAACGGTCGCAAGCTGAAACCCGCGACGCTGATGATGGGACATGGCTATGATCCCACCTTGTCCGAAGGGTCGTTGAAGCCGCCCATCTTCCTCACCTCCACCTTCGCTTTTGAAAGCGCAGCGGCTGGCAAACGCCATTTCGAAGGCGTGACGGGCATCCGCCCCGGCGGTGCCGAGGGGCTCGTCTATTCCCGCTTCAACGGACCCAACCAGGAAATCGCCGAAGACCGGCTGTCGGTCTGGGAGGAAGCAGAGGACGCCCTGCTCTTTTCCAGCGGCATGTCCGCGATCGCCACGACCCTGCTCGCCCTGGTTCAGCCCGGCGACGTCATCGTCCATTCAGCGCCCCTCTATGCCGCAACCGAGGCGTTGATCGGCCGCATCCTCGGCAAGTTCGGCGTGCAATGGCTCGATTTTCCGGCCGGCGCGACCGAAGAAGAGATTGGCGCGGTCATCGAGCAGGCCAAGGCGCTGGGCCGTGTGGCCCTCATTTATCTGGAGAGCCCCGCCAATCCGACCAATGTGCTGGTCGATGTGGAAGCGGTGGTAGCGCGGCGCGACCAACTCTTTGCCGGGGAAGCGCAGATCCCCCCGGTCGCGATCGACAACACCTTCCTCGGCCCACTGTGGCACCATCCGCTCGCCCATGGCGCGGACCTGGTGATCTATAGCCTCACCAAATATGCGGGCGGTCATAGCGATCTGGTCGCAGGCGGCGTGCTGGGACCCAATGGCCTGATCAACACCATCCGGCTGATGCGTAACACGATCGGGACGATTCTGGACCCGCACAGCGCCTGGATGCTGCTGCGCAGCTTGGAAACGCTGGAATTGCGCATGACCCGCGCAGGGGAGAATGCCGCCAAAGTCTGCGCCTGGCTGAAGGACCAGCCGCAGGTGGAAAAGGTCGTCTATCTCGGATTCCCCGAGACGGAACGGCAAGCCGACATCTACCGGCGACATTGCACCGGCGCTGGATCGACCTTCTCGCTCTACCTGAAGGGCGGCGAGGCGGAAGCCTTCGCTTTTCTCGACGCGCTCAAGATCGCCAAGCTCGCCGTCAGTTTGGGCGGAACAGAGACGCTCGCCAGCCACCCTGCGGCGATGACGCATCTGTCAGTCCCTGCCGAGCGCAAGAAGGCGCTGGCGATCAGCGACAATATGGTGCGCATTTCCATCGGCTGCGAGGATGCCGACGACCTGATCGCCGATTTCGCGCAGGCGTTGCAGGCAGTGCGTTGAACGTGGCCCGTCCCGTCATTCTGATCGGCCAACCGCTGCTCTCGCCATTATCGCCGCTGCTGGAGCCGCATTATGACCCGCTGCCCCTGTGGGAGGAGGAAGGCGCAGAGCGGCGGAGCGAAGCGCAGGCCATAATATGGGCGGGAGAATTCGCCCTTTCCCCTGCCCTCCTCGACTCCATGCCGCAGCTTGGCCTCATCGCCTGCTTTACCGTCGGCTATGATGGCGTTGATCTCAAGTTGGCGCGCGAGCGGGGCATTGCAGTGACGCATGGGGGCGACGCCAATGCAGAGGATGTCGCCGACCATGCCATTGGTTTGATACTGGCGCACCGCCGCTGGATCGTCGAAGGCGACCGGCATTTGCGCGCGGGACTTTGGGCACCGGAATCGAAGACGCGCACGCGCTCCATGGGCGGCGCAAGGCTGGGGATCGTGGGCATGGGGCATATCGGCCAGGCCGCCGCTCGCCGAGCCGAGGTGATGCGAATGCGCGTCCACTGGTGGGGGCCGCGCGACAAGCCGGATCTTCCCTGGCCTCGCGCCGCCAGCCTGGCGGCCTTGGCGCGGGAAAGCGACATTCTGCTGGTCACCGCCCGCGCCGATGCGCACAATCGCGGCATGATCGACGCTGACGTCATGGATGCACTCGGCCCGGAAGGGCTGCTCGTCAACGTGGCGCGCGGGCAGCTGGTGGATGAAGCGGCGTTGAAGGACGCCCTGCGGGCGGGCCGGTTGGGTGGAGCGGCGCTCGATGTGTTCGATCAGGAACCGACGCCAGCCGCGCTATGGGCCGATGTGCCGAACTGCGTGCTGACGCCACATATCGGCGGGGCGACCGATGAAGCGGTCGGGCGCATGGCGCAAATGCTGCTGGCTAATTTGGAGGCTTATTTTGCCGGGAGGCCGCTGCTGTCGCCGGTCAGTTGATGCTCCAGAACCTCCGTCATACCAGCGGAAGCTGGGATGACGCGCTCTTTGGCAGCCAACTTACCGCCAATCCACGCGCGTCCAGCCACGCTGCGCCGCCAGCTTGGCCAGCGGCTTGTGCGGGTTGGATGCGAAGGGCATGTCGGCAAACTCCAACATCGGCGCGTCGGACACATGGTCCGAATAAGCGCGAATCTGCGCCTGCGTGCGATCGATCGCTTCGGCCGCCATCCACGCCTTGATCATCCGCAGCTTGCCGGTGTCATAGCAATTCTCGCCCGCGATCCTGGCGCGGACATAACGCAGGTCCTGGCTGAGATGATCGGTTGCGATCACGGCGTCGAAGCCCAGCCGCCGCGCGATCGGTTCCACGTAAAGGCGGTAAGACGCGGTAGCGAGCACCAGCCGGTAGCCGTCGGCCTTGTCCCGGGCGATCTGCTCAAGCGCTCCGGCACGAACATTGGTCGTCACCACCTCCGCCGCATAGCTCTCGACATGGGGCATCAACTTCGCCCGCTCGACATTATAGCCGATCATCAGCGCCTGGTTCAGTTCCTTGAGGCGCTGCCGGCTGATCAGCTTCAGCACATAGGCCAGCATCAGCAGGATGACGCAGGGAAACAAGATCAGCCGCCATGGGGCCATCGCCTTCGCGACATGGATGAGGAAGCCGGTGTAGGTGCCGGAAAAGGTGACCGTGCGGTCCATATCGTAGATTGCGAGACGGTGCGTCATGCCGTTTCCGAAACTTTTGAGCCCTGCTATCGTTCTATCGTGCGGATGGGCCGTTTCGGCTTGCCGTGCAACCGATAATGGACCACTAAACCGCCTTGATGAACAAAGCCGCCGATCTTGTCGAAGAAACGCGTGATGGCGGCACGGTCATTCGGCTTCTGGGGCATCTCTCCATCGCATGCCTGCGCGATCTGCCTGGGCGGCTGGACGCTATAACCGGCCCCGTCGAAACGATCGATCTGTCGGGCGTCGATCATATGGACACGATCGGCGCCTGGACCGTGCATCGCACCGCCAAGCGGTTGAACTGCGGCGTCAGTGGCGGCGATGAAGATGCGCAGCGACTGATCGAGGCGGTTGGAAAGCTGGACGAGCCGGTCAATATCCGACCCGATTATGTCCCGCCGATGAAGCGTGTCATCGGCCAGATTGGCGAGGCGGTTGTCAACGCAGGTTCGACCCTGTTCGGTTTGGTCGGCTTTTTCGGCAGTACGTTGGTGGCCACCTGGAACGTCATCCGCCATCCCAGCCGTTTTCGTGTGAACGCAGTGGTGCAGCGATTCGAAGTGGTCGGCGTTTCGGCGCTCGGCATCATCGGCCTGATGAGCTTCCTGATCGGCATCGTCATCGCGCAGCAGGGATCGGTGCAGTTGCGCCAGTTCGGCATGGAGATGCTGACGATCAATCTGGTCGGACGCCTCACCTTCCGGGAACTGGGCGTGCTGATGACCGCAATCATGGTGGCGGGCCGTTCCGGCTCCGCCTTCGCGGCGCAGCTCGGCACGATGAAGCTGACGGAAGAAATCGATGCGATGCGGACTATCGGCGTGTCGCCGATGGAGGCGCTGGTGCTGCCCCGAACGCTGGCGGTCGTGATCATGATGCCGCTGCTGGGTTTCTATTCTTCGATCGTGGCCGTGATAGGCGGCGGGTTCCTGTGCGCTGTGTCGCTCGACATCCCGCCCATCACCTTTATCCAGCGACTGCGCGAGGTGGTGCCCATCACCGACCTTTGGGTCGGCCTGCTCAAGGCGCCCGTCTTCGGCATCATCATCGCGCTGTCCGGCTGTTTCCAGGGCATGCAGGTCAAGGCCAATGCCGAAGAAGTCGGCCTGCGCACCACGGCCGCAGTTGTGCAGGCCATCTTCCTCGTCATCGTGATTGATGCCTTTTTCGCGGTGTTCTTCACCTGGGTGGGTTGGAACTGATGGCGCCCGAAGAGGAAATCGCCGCCGAGGAAGCCCGGGTCGAAAAGGCTGTCGAGAAAAGCAACATCGCCATTTCGGTGCGCAATCTCAGGAACAGCTTCGGCGATCAGGTCGTGCATGAAGGGCTCGACCTAGACGTGCGCAAGGGCGAGATCATCGGCGTGGTCGGCGGATCGGGCACCGGCAAGTCGGTGCTGATGCGCTCGATCATCGGCCTGCAGACCCCGGATGAAGGGGAAATCCATGTCTTTGGCGAATCGATGATCGGCCGACTGGATGATGAGGCGCTGGCCATCCGCAAACGCTGGGGCGTGCTGTTTCAGGGAGGGGCCCTTTTCTCCACGCTGACGGTGGCGGAAAATGTCGAAGTGCCGATCCGCGAATATTATCCCAATATCGGCGCGCAGCTCCGTGACGAGATCGCCGCCTACAAGATCCGCCTTACCGGCCTCCCGGCCGAAGCGGGCCCCAAATATCCCGCCGAACTGTCCGGCGGCATGAAGAAGCGGGCCGGTCTGGCGCGCGCATTGGCGCTCGATCCGGACCTGTTGTTTCTCGACGAGCCGACCGCTGGCCTCGACCCGATCGGCGCGGCGGCTTTCGATGATCAGACCCGCAAGCTGCAACAGACGCTGGGCCTCACCGTCTTTCTCATCACCCATGATCTCGACACGCTGTATTCGATCTGCGACCGCGTCGCGGTGCTGGCGGATCGGAAGGTGATCGCGGTCGGCACCATCGACGAGTTGCTGGCCACCGATCACCCCTGGATTCAGGAATATTTCAATGGCCCTCGCGGCCGCGCCGCAACGGCGGCCGTGGCCCGCGAACGAGAAAAGACGGCCGGACAGCCCTCGGACGGAAGGCGATAGGATATGGAAACCCGCTCCAACCATGTGCTGGTGGGCACGGTCACGCTGCTGCTGCTGGCGGCCATCATGATCGCCGCCTTCTGGTTCTCGCGCCTCTCAGAGGGCGACAACATGGAATATGATATTTTCTTCAAACAGTCGGTGAACGGCCTCGCCAAAGGGTCGAGCGTCAATTACGCGGGCGTGCCATCCGGCCAGGTTGAAAAGATCGAGTTGTGGAAACGTGACCCCAGCTTTGTGAAGGTGCGCATCTCGGTAAAGGAAGGCACGCCTGTCCTGCAGGGGACCACCGCGACCATTTCAGGCGTAGGCTTCACCGGCGTTAGCGAGATCGTGCTGGACGGCGCGGTCAAGGGCGCCCCGCCGATCACCTGCCCTGAACAAAATCCCCTCACCGCTTGTCCCGATGGCGTGCCGGTCATTCCAACCAAACCCGGTGCGCTCGGCGAACTGCTCAACAATGCGCCGCAGTTGCTTGAACGACTCTCCACCTTGACCGAGCGGCTGACGGAGTTGCTGAACGACAAGAATCAGCAATCGATCGCCGGCATCCTCGCCAATGTCGAACGCGTCTCGGGCGCGCTTGCGGACCGCAGCCCCGAAATCGCCGCCACCCTTGCCGAAGCGCGGGTTGCCGTACAGCGGACCGGCATCGCCGCCGAGCAGATCGGCCGGCTCGCCGCGACCACCGATTCCATGCTGACGGACGAGGGCAAGCCGCTGATGGCCGATCTGCGCAAGAGCGTGCAGTCCGCCACCCGCAGCATCGATACGCTCGACAAAACGATCGCCGAAGCCCAGCCGGGCGTTCGCGCGTTCAGCAACCAGACGATGCCTGAAGTGAACCAGTTGGTGCGCGACCTGCGCGAAATGTCGCGCGCCTTCCGCGGCGTCGCGGAAAAGCTCGACCAGCAGGGCGCAGGATCGATCGTCGGATCGCCCAAATTGCCCGATTACAAGCCATGAGAGGGAGCGCGATGATGTTCCACAAGAAACCTGCCGCCGTTCCGCTCGCTCTGGCCCTCGCCGCCGCCCTGTCCGGCTGCGTCTCCTTCGGCGGGAAGCCGCCCGAGCGGCTACTGTCGCTGGACGCGGCGCAGAAGGTCGCACCCGGTACGCTGCGCACCGTCAGTGCGGGCACCACCATCACGGTCGCCGATCCGGAAGCGCCCAAGCTGTTGGATACGGTACGGGTGCCGGTCCGCACATCGCCAACCTCGATCGCCTATGTGACCAAGGTGCAGTGGGCCGATACGCCCCGTCACTTGTTCCAGAAGCTGTTGTCGGAAACCATTGCCGCCACCAGCAACCGCATCGTCCTCGATCCCGGCCAATATTCGGCTGATGCAGGACAAAGGCTGATGGGCGAACTGGTCGAATTCGGCCTGGATGAAGCGAGCAACACTGCCGTCGTCACCTATGACGCGATTCTCGCCGGCCCCGGCGGCACTGCCCTCGCCCGCCAACGCTTCACCGCCAGCGTGCCGGTGGGAGGGAAGATCGATGCGGGCAACATCGGTGCCCCGCTCAACCAGGCTGCCAACAAGGTCGCAAGTGACGTCGCCGCCTGGCTGGCGACGACCGGCCGCTAGCCGTTTGTCATCCCGGCTGCGGCCGGGATGACGACAGTTTTACTCCAGACTTTTGCTCACCTGCTCGGTCACATCCTTCGATAGACCGGGCTCAGCCAGGATGCGCTGCAACTCTCCCCGCATCAGGGCAGCGCGCTCTTCATCAAAACGCCGCCAGCGGCCCAGCGGCGGCACCAGCCGGGCCGCAGTCTGCGGGTTGAGCTTGTCGAGAGCGATGATGCAGTCGGCGACCAGCCGATATCCCTTGCCCGACTTGTGGTGGAAGGCCCACTGATTGCCCGCAAAGGCGCCATAGAGTGCCCGGACGCGATTGGGGTTGGACAGGGTGAAATCAGGATGCCGCCCCAATTCCTCGACCAGATCGACCGTATCGGGGTGGAAGGCAAAAGCCTGGGTTTGGAACCATTTGTCGAGCGTCAGCGCATCATCGCGATAACGATTGTAGAAAATGTCGAGCGCCGCCTCCCGTTCGTCACTCGTGCCATTGGCCAGCGTCGCCAGCGCCGACTGCCGCTCCGTCATATTGTCGGCCTCGTCGAACTGCGAAAAGGCCACTGCTGTCCCATCAGCAGCGCCAGACGCCACCAGATAGATAAGGGCCGTGTTTCGCAGCTTGCGCGCGCCCTTCGCAGCGGGAGAGAGCGAAAAGCCGTTGGCCTTGGTCTTGGCATGAATATCACGCCATAGCGGCTCCAGCTCTTCTCCTACCCGTCGCTGTAGCGCCTCGCGCGCAAGGTGGGTGGCGTCCGGATCGACCTGCGTCATCTGATCGCCCAAATAGGCTTCGCTCGGCAACCGGATTGCCTCTGCGATAAAGGCCGGGTCGAGATGGGAATCGACAGCCGTATCGCGGATGGCAGCAACCACTGCCGCCTCGTCCACATTCTGACCGCCGATGCGGCCGACGAGCACGTTGACCATCAGCTGCTGCATCGCCTCATAGCGGGCGAAGGGATCGTCATCATGGGCCGACAGGAAAGCCAGATCGGCCTGGCTGCGGTCGGTCGTGACGATTACGGGCGCGGAAAAGGCGCGGTTGATCGATAGAATCGGCGGCTCTGCGAAACCTTCAAAGCTGAAACTCTGCTGCGCCTCGGTCAGCATCAGCAGCGTTTCGCCCTTGTGCGTACCCGCCACCCTGTCGAACAGGGCTGTGCGGAGCGGTATCGCCATCGGCTGCTTATCCGGCTGGCCCGGCGTCGGCGGTATGCTCTGCTCCAACAGCAGTTCGACCGTCTGTGTCGCAGCCTCGTGTCGCAGGGTGGCGCGAACATTGGGCGTCCCCGCCTGCTCATACCAGCGGCGGAACTGGCGGAGGTCGATCCCGCCGCCTTCCTCCATCGCGCGGACAAAGTCCTCGCAGGTTGCGGCTTGCCCATCGTGGCGCTCGAAATAGAGATCGGTGCCCGCCCGAAACCGCTCCGGGCCAAGCATCAAGGCCATCATCCGGATCAGCTCCGCGCCTTTGTTGTAGATGGTCGCAGTGTAGAAATTGCTGATTTCCATATAAGATTCGGGCCGCACGGGGTGAGCCAATGGCCCAGCGTCCTCCTGGAACTGGGCTGCCCGCAGCACCCTGACATCCTCGATCCGCTTGACTGCATGGCTACCCATGTCCGCCGAGAAATTCTGGTCGCGAAAGACAGTGAAGCCTTCCTTCAGCGAAAGCTGGAACCAATCGCGGCAAGTAACGCGATTGCCCGACCAGTTGTGGAAATATTCATGCGCGACCACGCCCTCGACCCCGTCATAGTCGATGTCGGTGGCGGTCTCGGGATCAGCCAGAATGTAGCGCGAATTGAATATGTTAAGGCCCTTATTCTCCATCGCGCCGAAGTTGAAGTCGGCAACGGCGACGATATTGAACACGTCCAGGTCATATTCGCGGCCATAGACGCGCTCGTCCCAGGCCATGCTGTTCTTTAACGCTTCCATCGCATGATGCGTGCGGGGCAAGTCGGCTTCCTTGACCCAGATGCCCAGCTTCACTTCGCGCCCGCTCATCGTCACAAAGACATCCGCATTGCAGGCAAGATTTCCGGCGACGAGCGCGAAGAGATAGCATGGCTTGGGAAATGGATCACTCCAGCGGGCCCAGTGCCGACCATCGGCTGCAGTCCCCTGCTCGACCGGATCGCCATTGGCCAGCAACACTGGAAAACGCGCTTGATCGGCCTCCATGCGAACCGAATAACGCGACAATATGTCGGGCCGATCAGGGAAGAAGGTGATGCGGCGGAAACCTTCGGCCTCGCATTGGGTGCAAAGTAGCCCGCCACTGGCATATAGCCCCATCAGCTTGCTGTTGCTTTCCGGCACGAGTTCGACCAGCGTTTCGATCTGATGCGTGTCTCCCGTCAGCGGGATGATCAATGCGCCTTGCTCCAGCGACCACTCCCCATTCGTCAGCGGAAAGCCATCCACCTTCACCTCAAGGGGGATAAGTCCATCGCCATCAAGCTTCAGGGCGCGATCATGGTCACCATTGCGCATGACGCTGAGCACTGCGCGGACTTGCGTGCGTGCGGGATCCAGGGCGAAGTCCAGGCTGATCTCAGGCACCAGCCAATCCGGCGGCCGATAGTCCTGGCGGCGAATGATGACGGGAGCGGCGGCGTTGGTGGATTGCATGTCGGCCATGAAAGCAACCTAAGAAGCCGCCGACCAAAAGGCCAGTAGGGGTGCCGATCTAATTAGGCGGTCGCCCGCAACGGATCAAATCCGCTCCCCCGACAGGCGCTGGCATAGCATGTCCAACTGGTCGAGCGTTGAATAGCGCAGCGACAGTGTGCCGCTTCCACCCTCGCCATGGCTAATGTCCACCTTTACACCGAGGATGTCGGCCAGATGCTGCTCCAGCGCTTCGATATCCGCATCCTTACCGTTCGACGGCACCGCGCTCCGGGCGCGCGGAGCCGCACCTTCGCCTTTCTTCGTGCGTCGGACGAGGTCTTCCGTATCGCGGACCGACAGCCCCTTGGATTCGACCGTGCGGGCAAGCGCTTCGCAATCCGGTGCGCCGATCAGCGCGCGGGCATGACCCATGGACAGTTTCTGCTCGACCACTTGCTGCTGCACCGGGGCAGGCAAGTCGAGCAGACGCATGAGATTGGCGATGTGACTGCGTGATTTGCCAACAAGGCGTCCGAGCGCTTCCTGGCTATGGTTGAAGTCGGCAATCAGCTTGCGATAGGCCTCCGCCTCTTCAATCGGGTTCAGGTCCTCGCGCTGGATATTTTCGACGAGCGCGATTTCCAGCGTTTCCGCTTCGTCAAAGTCGCGCACGATCGCAGGAATTCTATGCAACTGCGCCCGCTGCGCCGCACGCCAGCGCCGCTCTCCCGCCACGATCTGGAACCCACCGCCATGCGGCCGGACGATGATAGGCTGGATAACGCCGCGCTTGCCGATGCTGTCAGCCAGCTCCGCCAGGGCGCCATCGTCGAAATGACGGCGCGGCTGTTCAGGATGAGGCTGGATAAGCGCAACCTCGATGCTCTGAATGGCTTTGGTCGAGGCGGAAGGCATCGCTGGTGCGACCGGTTCTTCCCGCGCTACATCACCGAGCAACGCAGACAAGCCCCGGCCCAAGCCATGCGGCCGCTTTACCACTTTCAGTTTCTCGTCATTCTCGCTGCTCACGCCGCAGCCTCCTGCCGCGGAAGGCGCGAGATCAATTCACGGGCTAGACGCATATAGGCTTCTGATCCTGAGCAGCGAAAATCATAGATGAGAGCGGGAACGCCATGGCTGGGGGCTTCCGACAGCCTGACATTTCGTGGAATAACCGTGGAAAAAACAAGGTCACCCAAACAGGCGCGAACATCGTCTGCTACCTGTTCTGTCAGGCGGTTACGCCGGTCATACATGGTCAAGGCCACGCCCATGATAGACAAGCCGGGATTAAACCGGCCACGAATACGCTCGACCGTCTGCAGCAATTGGGACAGACCCTCTAGAGCGAAAAATTCACATTGCAGCGGCACAAGCAGCGACTGAGCCGCGACCATGGCGTTGATGGTGAGCAAGCCCAAGGACGGTGGGCAGTCGATCAGGCAAATATCCCACCGACCCGATTGTGCCTCATTCAGCACCCGCTCCAACCGATGCGTGCGTTCCTCATATTCGATCAGCTCAATCTCGGCGCCGGAAAGATCCTGCGTGGCGGGAATAATGTCGAGCTTAGGGACGCGCGTTGCCAGGACCGCATCGTCAACGCCGCAATTTCCTACGAGCAGGTCATAGCTGGAGCGCAAACGGTCCGACTGGCTGACGCCCAGCCCGGTCGATGCGTTGCCTTGGGGATCAAGGTCGATCAGCAATACCCGCAAACCCGTCGCAGCAAGGCCGGTCGCCAAATTGATGGCGGTAGTGGTCTTTCCGACCCCCCCTTTTTGGTTGGCGATGGCAATGCGGATCATCCTCGACCTTTCTTGCTCTTGGGCATTACCGAGCGCGCTATGATGATGGCGCTATCTGGATCGGTGACGCTTCGTTCCACGTGAAACACACCCTGCCATGTTGGCCGCGCCGTCTCCAGTTCATTTTCAGCATTTCGTCCTTTTGGCAGCACCCAAATGGTCCGGTCGCTAGACAAATGATGGGCAGACGACAGCAGGCGGGTTAGCGGAGCATAAGCCCGCGCACTGATCACCGCAGCTGGAGCTACCTCGGCGCTTTCCACCCGACCGCCGAAGATTTCAGCATGCGGGAGATTCAGTTCGCCGACAACCCGCGCCAAGAAGTCGATCCTCTTCCGCCTCGATTCAATCATCAGCAAGGGACGTGGCGAGAGAGCCGCAACAACAATGGCCGGCAGGCCCGCTCCTGACCCAAGGTCAATCCACGCTCCATCAGGCGCGTCATTGGCAAGCGGAAGAAGTTGCGCCGAATCGACGATATGCCGTGCCCAGACATGATCCCTTGTGGATTCCGCGATCAAGTTCTGAACCGCCATCTCCTCAAGCAGAAGAGCCACATAGCGGTCCAGCAACGCCATTGTTTCACGTGAAACATGGAGTTCGCTTTTCAACCAGGCCTTAGCCTCTTCTTCGGTCATGCGGCGCGGCGCCTTACATGTACCAGAAGCGCTGCCAAAGCCGCGGGTGTAATACCCCTTATCCTTCCAGCCGCTGCAAGCGTATCCGGCCGCGCCCGTTCTAGCCGTTCGACCATTTCGCTCGACAGCCCGCCTATAGTCATAAAGTCAAAATCGGCCGGAATCCGCACGCGCTCGTTCCGACGCAGATCGGCAATCTCTGCAGCCTGCCTCTCGAGGTAGGGCGCGTAGTGAGCGTCCTCCAGAATTTCGTCCCGCAGATCTTCATCGATGGCGTCCAACGACGGTGCAAAGGATGATAGCAACTCTTGAGATACTTCCGGAAAGCGAGCCCAGTCGAACAAGGTGCGCCGCGCCCCATCCTGTCGCACCGCCGCGCCAGCCCTCGCCATTTCAGTCGCGCTCATTGGCCGATCCAGTTCCGCCTCGACTATCTGCCGCTGACGCGCACGGCTCTCATAATAAGCGCAACGTTCCGGCCCAATAATCCCATGGGCGCGCCCGATCTCTCCCAAACGGCTACCCGCATTGTCGGCGCGCAGCCGCAAACGATATTCCGCCCGAGCGGTCAGCATGCGATACGGCTCAGTAACGCCCTGCAGCACCAGATCGTCAATCATCACGCCAATATAGCTGCTCGCGCGATCGAGGATCAGCGGCTCTTCTCCCCGTGCTTTAGCGGCCGCGTTGGTGCCAGCAATCAGCCCCTGCGCGGCCGCCTCTTCATAACCCGTGGTGCCATTAATCTGTCCCGCGCAGAAGAGCCCCGGAACCTCGCGCATCTCCAAACTGGCATCGAGCGCCCGCGGATCAATATGGTCATATTCCACTGCATAGCCGGGTACCACGATCTCCACCCGCTCCAGCCCAGCCATCGATCGCACCATCGCCAACTGAACATCGGCTGGCAGAGAGGTGCTGATGCCGTTGGGATAGACAAGATGATCGCCTAGTCCTTCCGGTTCGAGGAAAATCTGATGGCCATCGCGATCGCCAAACCGCATCACTTTGTCCTCGATGGAAGGACAGTAGCGCGGGCCCCGGCCCTCGATCGCGCCGCTGAACAAGGGCGAGCGGCCGAGACCTGCGCGGATGATCTCATGGGTAATATTGTTCGTGCGAGTTATCGAGCAGCTGAGCTGTGGCAAGCTGCGGCCAATCGATAGCGACGACATGGTCCAGCTACCGCCGTCAGAGGGCTGCTCTTCCAACATCGCCCAGTTGATTGTCCGGCCATCCAGACGCGGCGGCGTCCCGGTTTTCAGGCGGCCGATCGGTAGCCCAATCTCTCGCAATTGAAGACCCAACGCCGTTGCAGCTCGCTCGCCTGTACGCCCGCCTGCACTGATGTCCTCGCCGCGGAAAAGCTTGCCTCCCAAAAATGTGCCGGTCGCGAGCACGACGGATTGAGCGCCTAAGAGGCGCCCGTCGGCCAGTTCCAACCCACTGACTCCACCGTTCGTCAGCAACAGGGCAGAAGCTTCGCCCTCGACGACCTCCAATCCGGGTTGAGCAGCGATCATGCGGTGAATGGCCGCACGGTAATAGGATCGGTCAGCCTGGACACGCGGCCCTTGGACGGCAGCGCCTTTGCTGCTGTTGAGCATGCGGTAATGAATAGCCGCCGCGTCAGCCGCACGAGCGATCAGGCCATCCAGTGCGTCCACCTCCCGCACAAGGTGGCCCTTGCCGAGACCACCGATCGCAGGATTGCAAGACATCGCGCCGACCGTCGATTTCTCGAATGTTAGCAGGGCCACACGCGCGCCCTTGCGCGCGGCTGCGGCCGCCGCCTCACAGCCGGCATGGCCACCGCCTACCACGATCACATCAAACGCTGTCTGCATGGCGCGGCCCATATCAGAGTTGGGGGACGCTGGTCAAAACTGTTCCACGTGGAACATGCTATTTGCCGATACAGAAGCCCGAAAAAAGACGGTCCAGCATATCTTCGGTACTCGCGCGCCCCGTCAGGCGGTCGATCGCGTCCCGCGCCTGGCGCAATTCTTCAGCCATTATGAGAAGATCTGCGCTACCCCGCGCTGCCTGTATATGATCCCGTAGCAGCTGGATGCCGGCGCGCTGCCTCTCATGCAACGCGTAGTCGCCTGTGCACGGCAGCACCCTGGAGGCTCGCTCCAACAACAGCGCCACAAGCTGCTCCATCCCTTCTCCTGTCACGGCAGAGATCGGCAAACCGACAGTCGCCTTGCGCCGGTCGCTTTGCGCGGCAACCAGGATGGCATCTGCTCTCGGCAGTTGATCGGCTTCACCCAGCCAAAGGATGATATCGGCCGCGTCGATCGCCGACCGCGCCCGATCCATGCCGATGGACTCGATAGCGTCTGTCGTGTGGTCCCGGAGCCCGGCTGTGTCGGTGAACAAAAACGCGGTGCCGGCCAGAGCCGCCGGCACTTCGATGCGGTCGCGCGTGGTGCCCGCTATGTCCGACACGATGGCGGCCTCGCGTCCGACGAGCGCGTTCAGTAATGTTGACTTGCCTGCATTGGGTGGCCCAGCAAGCACCACCCTTATGCCATCGCGAAGCCTTTCGGCTGATGGCGCATGCAGCGCGTCGCGCAACTCGTCCACCAATCCTGCCAGACCGACGGCGATGCGCATTTCGATACCATCATCCGGCACATCATCTTCGTCGGAAAAGTCCAGTGCGGCTTCAGCCATGGCCGACAGGTTGAGCAAAGCCCCCTGCCACCCTTCGATCCGCCGCGAGAAATGTCCCTCGGTCATGAGAAGTGCTGCGCGCCGTTGCTGCTGCGTTTCCGCCGCCAGCAAATCAGACAGGCCCTCGACTTCGTTCAGGTCTATCCGCCCATTTTCAAACGCCCGGCGCGTGAATTCCCCAGGCTCGGCGCGCCGCAGACCCTGCACCGCTCCTAGTGCGTCCTCCACGGCAGCGATAACGGCACGTCCGCCGTGGCAATGAAGTTCCGCCAGATCTTCGCCTGTCGCCGTTGCGGGACCTGGTAGCCACAGTATCAGAGCACGATCCAAAGGCGTGCCGTCGCGAAAGTCGGTCAACAGCATCAACCGCGCGCGCCGCGGCGGGGGGACGTTCCCAGCCAATACTTCAAGAGCGTGCCGCGCCGAAGCTCCGCTGATCCTTATGACACCAATGCCGGCCGGTGGAGCGCCGCTCGACAGCGCAAAAATCGTGTCGGTCACATGCGGCTTAGGCTTTGTTGCCATTCTTCCCGGCAACACTCGCCATCCCAATGTCCATCATCTGCCGGAACAATCGCATGCCCGCATCGCCCAGCGGGGAGAAGCTTTTGAACATCGTTTCCATCTGCTCGACATTCGCGATGCCATCAAAACTGTCCAAGATTGTCTTCACATATTTGTCATGGATAGGGGTGACGTCGGGCAGGCCCAGAAAAGACCGTGCCTCGGCGGGGGTGCAATCTACGTCGACGGTCACTTTCATACTTGGCACCCTTTTGCTGCGGCCACTTCAGCGTCATGCCGCAACCTGGATGATAAAGGCAAATAATTTGGCCTCTTGCGCTGTTGGCCGGTTCGAAAAAGGTGATTATGCCTTCATAAGGCCCAAGACATAATGGAAAGGATTACCGCCATGGGAGCATTTACCTCCATCTCCACCCTGGAAGGCGACGGCCAGTTTGACGTTTATGTGGCGCGTCCGTCGGGCACGCCGCGTGCAGCAATCATCGTCATCCAGGAAATTTTCGGGGTGAATGAAGGCATCCGGCGGAAATGCGATAACTGGGCGCAGCAGGGATATCTTGCACTGGCCCCTGACCTCTTCTGGCGCGACACGCCGCATGTTGAACTGGACGCTGATGTGCCTGAACAATTTCAGGCTGCGATCGGCCACATGCAGAAGCTGGATCAGGAGAACGCCATCTACGACATTGAAGCGGCCATCAAAGCGGCTCGCGCCCAAATGGGCGGCAGCGGCAAAGTCGGCGTGGTCGGCTACTGCCTGGGCGGCCGCCTGGCCTTCATGGCCGCCTGCCGAACCGATGGCGACGCCTTCGTGGGCTATTATGGCGTTGGCATCGACAATCTGCTTGGTGAGCAGCACGCGATCGGCAAGCCGACGATGCTGCACATTCCGACTGCGGACGGCTTCGTCCCACCTGAGGTGCAAAAGACGATGCACGAGGGCCTGCAGGACAATCGCCATGTTACCCTTCACGACTATGACGGCCTCGATCATGGTTTCGCCGCCGAAACGGGTGCCCGCCGTAACGAGGAAGCAGCGCAGCTGGCGGATCAACGCACGGCGGACTTCTTCGCCGCCCACCTCTGATCGGAAGGTCCATCGATGACCCAGGCCTGGCGCATGGTCGCCCGTTCGACGGGCGGCCCTGAGGTTATCCAGCGAGAAGCATTTGAACCCGCGAGCCCGGCTGCGGGGGAGGTGCTGATTGTGCAGGACGCTGTCGGCCTGAACTTCATCGATACCTACTATCGTTCGGGACTTTACGCAGCGCCCCTTCCTATCACCCTGGGTGTCGAAGGCGCGGGCTATGTCGCGGCCGTGGGGCCCGGGGTGGCGGGCATCGATGTGGGCGATAAGGTGGGCGCTGCGGGCGGTCTGGGCGCCTACGCCACGCACCGCATCGTGGCGGCCGACCGCGTCATCAAGATTCCCGACGACATCGGCACGGACGAAGCGGCCGCCATGCTGCTGAAGGGCATGACCGCCTGTGCTCTCGCAGAAGATGTTCTGTCTCTGAAGCCCGGTCAGGTGGCCCTCGTCCATGCTGCTGCAGGTGGCGTCGGATCGGTGCTGGTGCCCTGGTTGCGAGACAAGGGCGTCATCGTCATCGGCCATAGCGGCTCGCCAGAGAAGGCCGCGACGGTGCCCGCAGACCACAGCCTCCATGGGCCCTTCGCGCAACTGGCAGATAAGGTGCGGTCGCTGACGGCCGGACGGGGCGCAGATATTGTCTATGATGGCGTCGGCAAGGACAGCTGGAACGCGTCGCTGGCATCACTCAAGCGGCGCGGCATGATGGTTAGCTATGGCAATGCTTCAGGCCCTGTGCCTCCGATCACACTGCTGGAATTGAGCCGTGCCGGATCGCTCTACGTCACCCGGCCCACCGTGTACGACTATGTCGCCACGCGCGAAGAACTGGATCATGTCACCGCCCGTCTGTTCGACCGGATGCGGCGCGGCGTCGTCCGCCCGCTGATAGGCCAGCGCTTCGCGTTGGAGGACGCTGCTGAGGCGCACCGCCAGTTGGAGGCGAGACAGACCGTAGGCAGCACTGTGCTGGTGCCATGACGCCGCCGACGCGCCTCATGCGGCTTGCCTGACCATGCCCCATCCCATCCATGCCCTACTCGCGCCTTTTTGGGCGGCGCAGATCTTCACAGGCGCCAAATCTTTCATTGATAACCCCCTGCTGGGATCGCGGCGGCTGAACGCCCTGGGGCTGCATGCGGCGCGCGTCCGTGCCGCCAGTGCCTTGACGCGCTGGCGGCGAGCCGGGTTGGCGTCGCATATAACGCCGGAAGATCGCGAGCGCTTCGAACGAGATGGCGTCGTCGAAATCCGGGATTTCCTGCCCCTGGAGCTGTTCCAGCAACTCAGGCACGAACTGCTCGACTTTCGCGGCGCGGCGCGGGAAACGGTGCAAGGTGATGCGATCACCCGCCGCATAGCAATCGACATCGAACTGCAAAAGGCGGCTCCGGGCGTCCGTCATTTCGTGCGGCATCCACGCTGGCGGGGACTTGCCCGCTATGTAGCCAGCTTCAACATGGAACCGCTGCTCTACCTGCAGTCTATCCTGCCCCACCGTCATGACGCGCCGCCAGACCCGCAGCTGCAATTCCACGCCGACACATTCCATCCGGCCATGAAGGCTTGGTTTTTCCTGAACGACGTCTCCCTCGAACAAGGCCCCTTCGCCTATGTTCGAGGTTCACACCGGCTGACCCCTGAAAGGCTGGCATGGGAAAAAAGCCGCAGCCTGACGGCGCGCGATGGCAGCTGTCGGTTGTCGGGCCGGGGCTCGCTGCGCATCGGGGAACAGGAGCTGGAAGGCCTCGGCCTGCCGCAGCCGACGATCTTCGCCGTGCCAGCGAACACGCTGATCGTCGCCGATACGTTCGGTTTTCATGCCCGCTCACCCGCCAGCACGGCAGAGCCGCGCATCGAAATCTGGGCGTATAGCCGCCACAATCCCTTTCGCCCGTTGCGCGGCCTGAACATGGGAAGCCTGCCGGGAATCGCCGAAAGGCGGATTGGCTGGCGCTGGCGATTAGCGGATATGGCCAGCGGGCTGGTCAACCAGCCTTGGCGTGCGGTCGGCTTGAAGCGGGCGGCGGACGACTGAACAGCCGCCCGCCGCAGCTTTATACGAACAGCGTCAGAATGCCGACCTGATGATCCACGACGCCCTCGTAGATCATCTTGACCGCCACATAGATAATCACGGCAAGGCCGATATAGGCGATCCAGCGGAAGCGCTCGATATATTTGGCGATGATGTTCGCTGCGACGCCCATCAGGGCTACCGACAGGATCAGGCCGATGATCAGGATGCCCGGATGATCCCGCGCCGCGCCAGCAACGGCCAGGACGTTGTCCAGGCTCATCGACACGTCGGCGACGGCCACGGCCCAGGCTGCCGCTGCGAAGCTCTTGGCGGGCCGCAAGCCGGAAATATCATCGTCGCTAGTATCGTCCGGGGTATCGCCACCCCGCTTGGGATGCAGTTCGCGCCACATCTTGAATGCGACCCAGAGGAGCAGCAAACCACCCGCCAGGATCAGGCCAACGATCTGCATCAGCTGCGTCACCACCAGCGCGAAGCCGATCCGCAGGACCAGCGCGGCGATGATACCGATCATGATGACGCGCTGACGCTGCTGCGGGGGCAGGCCCGCCGCAAGGGCGCCCACCACGATCGCATTGTCGCCTGCCAGCAGGACGTCGATCATCAGCACCTGGCCAAAGGCGGCCAACGCGGCTGGCGAACCGATATTGCTGAAATCGTGGACGATATGTGCCCAGATGTCGGCGGGCGAGCCCAGCCCCTGCGCGGCGGCAGCGGCAGTCGTGATGAGGTCGAGCATGGCGGTCTAACGAAGCTCCCCGCTTACTGGTTCATCGAATCGAAGAAGTCTTCGTTGGTCTTGGAATCCTTCATCTTGTCGAGCAGGAATTCCATCGCATCCACGGTGCCCATCTGCATCAGGATGCGTCGCAGCACCCACATCTTGCTGAGCTTGGCCTTGTCGACCAGTAGCTCTTCCTTGCGGGTGCCGGACTTGCCGACGTCCAGCGCCGGGAAGATGCGCTTGTCCGCGACCTTGCGGTCCAGCACGATTTCCGAGTTGCCGGTGCCCTTGAACTCTTCGAAGATGACTTCGTCCATGCGGCTGCCGGTATCGATCAGCGCGGTCGCGATGATGGAGAGCGAACCGCCTTCCTCGATGTTGCGTGCCGCGCCGAAGAAGCGCTTGGGTCGCTGCAGGGCGTTGGCATCCACACCGCCGGTCAGCACCTTGCCGGAGCTTGGAACCACGGTGTTGTAGGCGCGGCCCAGGCGGGTGATCGAGTCGAGCAGGATCACCACATCCTTCTTATGTTCCACGAGGCGCTTGGCCTTTTCGATCACCATTTCGGCAACCTGGACGTGGCGCGAGGCGGGTTCATCGAAGGTCGAGGATACAACCTCGCCCTTCACGCTGCGCTGCATGTCGGTCACTTCTTCCGGGCGCTCGTCGATCAGCAGGACGATCAGGAAGACTTCGGGATGATTGTCGGTGATCGCCTTGGCGATATTCTGCAGCAGCACGGTCTTGCCGGTGCGCGGCGGCGCGACGATCAGCGCGCGCTGTCCCTTGCCCTGCGGCGAGACGATGTCGATAACGCGAGCCGACTTGTCCTTCACGGTCGGATCGAGCGTGTCGAGCACGAGCTTCTGGGTCGGATAAAGCGGGGTCAGGTTGTCGAAATTGACGCGATGACGGACAACCTCGGGATCATCGAAATTGACCGAGATGAGCTTGGTGAGAGCGAAGTAGCGCTCGCCATCCTTGGGCGCGCGGATCTCGCCCTCCACCGTGTCGCCGGTGCGCAGGCCGAACTTGCGGACCTGGTTGGGCGAAACATAGATATCGTCGGGACCGGCGAGGAAGTTCGCCTCCGGGCTGCGCAGGAAGCCGAAGCCGTCCGGCAGCACCTCGATCGTGCCCTCGCCCATGATCTGCTCGCCATTCTCGGCCTCAGCCTTGAGGATCGCGAACATCAGGTCCTGCTTGCGCAGGGTCGATGCGCCTTCGACGCCCAGCTCCTCCGCCATGGTGACAAGGTCGGCGGGCGATTTCTTCTTGAGGTCCTTAAGGTGCATTCGACTTGAGTCCGATGGAGAGAGATGAGGAAGGGATTCAAAAATCCAGGGAGAGCTGCCCGGCATGAAGAACACGGGAGACTCCGGCGCGGGACGGCCGGGATAGACCGTCCGCGTTTAGCGATCAGCCAGCCCCCAAGTCAAGGCGCACAATCGCCTCTCGCAAGGGAAATGAGGGCTAGAGCAGCCGACGTCCGGCAGAAGGTGCACCAGCTGCGGCGATGGACGGTGACGACGCCTTCATGCTATGAAGGGGCCATAATAGCCGGAGAGGTGAGGGCATGAGACATTTTCCTCTCGTCCCCGCAATTGTCACCCTGATATTCAGCGTCGCTGCGACTGCGCAGACACTTTCTGCAGCCGATCCGCCGGCCGTCGTGCGCACCATCCCGGCCAGCGACGATCGCGTCTCGATCCCGATCCACATTGGCGGCAAAGGGCCGTGGAACTTCATTGTCGATACCGGGTCGCAGCGCACCGTCATCTCCCGCGATCTTGCCGAACAGCTCGCCCTCCCCGCCCGCCGCTCCGTAACAGTCGTCAGCATGGCTGGCCGCAGCGAGACGCGCACCGTTGCCATTCCACAGCTTGGCTATGGCGACGCAACCATCGATGATATCGAAGCGCCGGTGCTGGAGGCGGGCCATCTGGGCGCCGCGGGGCTGCTCGGCCTCGACAGCCTGCACTCCAAGCGCCTGCTGCTGAATTTCCGGACGGGCCGGATGGAGATCGGTTCCAGCCGCCCGAAATGGCGCGATCCCGATGCCATCATCGTCGAGGCGCGCCGCCGCAAGGGGCAGCTCATCCTACTCCATTCCGACGCCAATGGACTCAAGGTCAACATCATCCTGGACACCGGCACGCATCTCAGCGTCGGCAACCTCGCGCTGCGCGACAAGCTCATCGCCAAGAAACGCGCGCCCGCGATGAGCGAGGTCAGCCTGCTGAGCGTAACGGGCGGCACGTTGACGGGGCAGCTGGGGCGCATCGGCCGGATTCGCATGGGTCCCATCGCCCTGACCGATCTGCCCGTCATGTTTGCTGATGCGCAGCCCTTCCGTGAACTCGGACTGCAGGACAAGCCCACCCTGTTGCTCGGCATCCAGGCGCTCAAGATGTTCGATCGCGTCGCCATCGATTTCGGGCGCGGCAAGGTCGATTTCCTGATGCCCGACGGCAGCGCGCTCGACCGGCGGCGCTTCGCGGCCACCCCACACCAAGGCGGTTAGCGATTAGTGCGGCGTCTGCCGCTGCCGGTCGCGGCCCAGCACCTGATCGATCCACTGCTGGTCCAGACGCGGCGGGGCCGTACGCGTTGCAGGCGCTTGATCGATCTGCTGCTCGTCCTGGTCCGGGTCATCCTGGTCCTGCTGCTGATCCTGCCTGATCGGCAGGCCATTTTCATCGACCATCATGCCCCCACCCGTGCCATTGTCGGGCTCGCCATAATAGGCTTCCTCGTCCGGCTCGAGCTGCCATTCGGGCAGCGTCACCTGCGTTTCAAACTGCTCGACCGGGCGACGGGACACCGCGACCTTCATATAGTCGGCAAAGGCATGGGCGGGCGCCCGCCCGCCCTGCAGCACGCCGACCGCGCGCGCATCATCGCGGCCCATCCAGACGCCAGTGGTGATGCCGCTGGAAAAGCCCAGAAACCATCCATCCTTGTTGCTGCTGGTGGTGCCGGTCTTGCCCGCCACGGGGCGACCGATCTGCGCCGCCTTGCCGGTGCCGGTGCTGACCGCCGTCTGCATGAGGTCGGTCATCCCCGCCGCCACCCAGGGCGCGACCAGCACGCGGCTGGTATCGTCCTGATGCTGGTAGAGCAGGCGGCCGTCTGCGGTCGTCACCTTGGTGATGCCATAGGGCGTCACCGCCACCCCCTTGCGCGCGATCGAGGCAAAGGCGCGCGTCATGTCGATCAATCGCACATCCGAGGTACCCAGCACCATCGAGGGATGCGTGTTGATCGGCGTCGAAATGCCGAAACGGCGCGCCATATCGGCTACGGTCGGGAAGCCCACCTCAACGCCGAGTTGCGCCGCGACCGTGTTGATCGAATAGGCAAAGGCGGTGCGGATGTCGATGTCGCCCGAAAAACGGCCGGAACTGTTGCGCGGGCTCCAGCCATTGATCGTCACCGGCTTGTCCGTCACGCCCGTATCGGGCGTATAGCCGGCCTCCAGCGCCGCCATATAGACGAAGATCTTCCAGGCCGATCCCGGCTGTCTGGTGGCGGTGGTAGCGCGATTATAATTGGACGTCACATAATCCAGTCCGCCCACCATCGCGCGCACTGCGCCGTCCCGGTCGAGCGAGACGAGCGCGCCCTGCGCCCCTGCGGGCACATTGCCCTGAATTGCGGCCGTCGCGGCCTTCTGCATGCCAAGGTCGATCGTCGTATAGACTTCCAACGGCTCGTTGGGCTCGTCGATCAGCACGTCCAATTGCGGCAATGCCCAATCGGTGAAGTAGCGCACGCTGTTCTGCGGCGGCTCCGGCGCCATCTTGACCTCGTCCAGATCGACGCTGGCCCGCTCGGCCGCGCTGATCACGCCATTTTCCTGCATAAGTTGCAGCACCACGCCCGCGCGACCGATCGCGGCCTCTGCATCGGCAGTGGGCGAATAGCTGGACGGCGCCTTGACCAGACCCGCGATGATCGCCGCTTCAGGCAGGCGGAGCGTCGTCGCCGGATGGCCGAAGAATTTCCGGCTGGCGGCATCGATGCCATAGGCGCCGCCGCCGAAATAGACCTTGTTGAGGTACAGTTCCAGGATCTGCCGCTTGGAAAATTTCCGCTCCAGCGCCAGCGCCAGGATCATCTCCCGCACCTTTCGGCCCCAGCTATAGCTGTTGTTGAGGAAGATGTTGCGCGTGACTTGCTGCGTAATGGTCGATGCGCCCTGCCAGCGGCGGCCCTTGCCCCGGTTTTCCAGCGCCACCCAGGTCGCGCGCGCCATGCCGATCGGATCGACGCCAGGATGCAGGTAGAAACGCTTGTCCTCGGTCGAGATCATGGCGTCGACCATGACCGTCGGTATCTGGTCATAGGCCAGCCAGCGGCCGAAGCTCGGCCCCAAGGAAACGATGACGCTGCCGTCCGCCGCATGCACGCGGATCATCTGGCCGTTGGGGGAGGATTTCAGCGATTCATAGCTCGGCAGCGATTGATAGGCGATGACCACCGCGACGACGATCGCGAACAAGGCGCCAAGGGTCGCGATCACCCCGAACTTCAGGGCCCGCACCAGCCACAGCCTCGCCTTGCCCGGCGTTCCCTTGCTCTTGCCTGATCGTGCCATCTATGCCGCTCGCATACGCGCTAAGTGAACGGGCGGCCAGCGAAATCCAGGCGCAGGCAACCCTTGAAGATCGGTTCTCAAGAGAAGCGACGCTTTACCGGCGATGAATGATCATTCAACCTCGTCGCGTGGTTTGAAATCCAGCGACGCGCTGTTCATGCAATAGCGCAGGCCGTTGACGCCCGGACCGTCGGGGAAGACATGGCCCAGATGCCCCTCGCACTTGGCGCAGCGTACTTCAGTGCGGATCATGCCATGGCTGTTGTCGCGGATTTCCTCAACCGCATCGATATCGACGGGCGCCGTGAAGCTCGGCCAGCCCGATCCGCTGTCATATTTCTCTTCCGCGTCGAACAGCTCCGCGCCGCAACCCGCGCAATAATAAACGCCGTCGGCCTTGTTGCTGTTATATTTGCCGGTGAAGGCCCGCTCCGTCCCCGCTTCCCGGAGCACATGATATTGTTCGGGGGAAAGGCGCTCACGCCATTCGCCTTCGGTCAGGTTGAGCTTGTCCATGCGCGGCAATATGGCGTCGGCGGCCCCTGCGATCAAGCGCTTAGGGTCTACCGCTCCCGCGCCGCCTGTCTGGCGATTGCCAGCAATTCATGCCGCACCATCAAATCCCCCAGCCCCCTGCCCGACCGGCTTGCCCGCTCCGCCTGCGCCAGCCGCTGGATGACCCGCGCAATGCCATGGGCGTCCCACAGCCGCACCTGCCGGGTGACCACGCCCTTCTCCTTCCAAAAGACCTGTTTCCCTGCTGCTTCCACCGCCGCGTCGAGCCGTCCGCTATCGTCGAAGGAAGCCCGGATGTTGGCGAGCAGAACCGCACGGGTGAGCAGCGGGCGCAGCACTGCCGCCATGGCCGTCCCGGTCTCTGTCAGCCGCCCAAGCTCCCGATGCATGGCGCGCAGGTCGCCGCCCAGTACGGCGTTGACCAGCGGGGCGGAGTCCGTATCGGGATTATCGGCCGACAGCGCGTCCAACGCCTCGCGGGTTGCATCGCATGGCCGGTCGGGCGCGGCGTCCAGGTGGAGGATCAGTTTCTCTATCTCGCCGCCCATCAGCGCGCGGTCGCCATTGGCGATATCGACGATCCGCTTCGCCAGATCCGGCGGCAATCGCAGGCCCCCTTCCCGCGCGATCGCCACCGCGATCTGCTCCGCCTCCCGGGCGTCGGGCTGGTAGGACGCAAAGGCCATTGCCCTGGGACTGTCGAGGAGGAGTTTCAGCAGCTTCGACGTGCCCTTGAGCGCACCCGCCGTCGCGATCACCGGGTTGCCCGCCGCTTCCGCCTCCAGCAATGCGGTCACGGCAGGGAGCGACTCCTCGCCCATGCCGTTGATCCGCACCCACCGCTTGTCGCCGAACATGGAAAAGGATGCGGCCTCATCCGCCAGTCGGGCCGGATCATCCCGCAGCGTCGGTCCGTCCAGGTCGATCCGCTCCGCGTCAGGACCCATGGCCCGTTCCAGCCGCTTACCGAGCGCGGCGCTGCCCGCCTCGTCGGGACCGTAGAGAAGGAAGATGCGGATGTCGGGCGGCGGTGCGTCGAGCGCCTTTTCAATCTGGCCGCGATTAGCCTTCAACGCTGCTGTTCCCGCGCGGCGAACAGCGCGAGGCGGGACACGATCTGGTCAGCAATCGTCTGCGACAGCCGCTCCAGCGCCGTGTCTTCGGCGGCGATGGTCGCATATTCGCTCGAAGTGACATCGATTCCCGCATCCGATCCGGCTGTGTCATCAATGACCTGCGTGCCGCTGGCGGTATCGATCAGTTGATAGCGGGCACGCAGCGTCCGCCGCTCACGCGTGACGGCCGCGTCGGCGCGCAGGCCAAAGCCGGTGATCTGGTCGTCCAGCTTGACCACCAGCTTGTAGGTGGGCCCATTGCCGCTCATCGCTGCCAGCCGGTCATTCAGCGCATTGCGCACCAGCCAGCCGCCCTTGCCCTCGATGGGCGCAACCTCGACATTGCCCAGCCGCTGCGCCACCGCGCCATGGCTGCCCCCGCTATAGACGGGATGGAGCCCGCAGGCGGAGAGAGACAGAGTTGCGAGGAGGAGCAGCGGCCAAGATTTCATGGGACCTACCCTTAACCGTTCGCCCTGAGCTTGTCGAAGGGCTCTTCTTCTTGAAAGAAGAAAGGGATTTCGACCGGCTCAGCCCGAACGGATATTACTTAAATCACCAGATTCACCAGACGATCCGGCACCACGATCACCTTCTTAGGGCTGGCGCCATCCAGCGTCCGCGCCACATTGGGCGCGGCCAGGGCAAGGCGTTCCAGTTCCTCCTTCGGCGTCCCCTTGGGCACGGTGATTGTGTCGCGCAGCTTGCCCATGACCTGGCAGGCGATCGTCACTTCATCCTCTACCAGCAGCGCTGGATCGACCTGCGGCCAGGAGGCGTCAGCGATCAGTCCCTCTTCGCCCATGTCCGCCCAAGCCTCTTCGGCCAGGTGCGGGGTCATCGGCGCGACCAGCAGCGCCAGCGCCCGGATCGCCGCGCTTCGGCTGGCCGAAGGCTTGGCCTTCTCGACCGCATTGGTCAGTTCGTAGATTTTCGCGACCGCCTTGTTGAAGGACAGCGCCTCAATATCCCTAGCGACCCCATCGATGGTCTGGTGCAGCTTGCGGTCGAGAGCCTTGTCCTGCCCCTCGGCCGACTTGTCAGCTTCCCCGAACAGCCTCCAGAGCCGATTGACGAAACGCCAGGATCCCTCGATCCCGGCCTCGGTCCACGGCAGATCGCGCTCCGGCGGGCTATCGGACAGCATGAACCAGCGCACCGCGTCCGCGCCATATTGGGCGATGATGTCATCGGGATCGACGACATTCTTCTTGGACTTGGACATTTTCTCGACGCGGCCGACCGTGACCGGCGCACCGTTGGCGAGCATCACCACCTTGTCGCCCTGCCGCTCCACATCCTGCGGGGCAAGCCAAGCTCCTTCGGGCGACTTGTAGGTTTCATGCGTCACCATGCCCTGCGTGAACAGGCCGGTGAACGGCTCGGCAAAGCCGATCTGCCCCATATGCTGCAGCGCGCGGGTCCAGAAGCGCGCATAGAGCAGGTGCAGGATCGCATGTTCCACGCCGCCGATATACTGACCCACCGGCAGCCATTTTTCGACCGTCTCACGGTCGAACGGCTTGTCCTTGGGCTGGCTGGCGAAGCGGATGAAATACCAGCTGGAGTC
>Ga0105148_100011_pt1 | contig 30290 bp, 34 predicted proteins | sample RS_199metaG_FD_91502 | JGI IMG/M metagenome (GOLD analysis project Ga0105148, IMG submission 91502) | Switchgrass associated microbial communities from Austin, Texas, USA, to study host-microbe interactions - RS_199 metaG | ecosystem: Host-associated > Plants > Roots > Rhizosphere | place: USA... | reverse complement strand
TCCTCGGTCGGGCCTTCCTCCGGCGCGACGCTGGGAGGCGGCGGCTGGGTCGAAATCTGCGGTGCGGCGGACTTCAGGTCCAGCTCGTCCACCAGGCTGACGTCCATCGGTGGCGAGTTCAGCTTCAGCGGATTGGGGGTGGCAAGAAAGCCCACCGACAGCAAGCCGAACAGCAGGACATGTCCAGCCGTCGCCACGCCAAGGCCGATTTTCTCCGCACGCTCCATCCTCGAGTCCTATGGCCCCTATTCTGAACCGGAGGTGACGGCGGCAGCGTCGCCGCCGGTGCTGACGAGCGCGACCTTGTTCAGGCCCGCGCGGTTGAGTTCGCCCATGACGCGCATCACCCGGCCATAGTCGAGGCCCGTGTCGGCGCGCAGGAAAATCTGCGGGGGCTCGGCCTTGCCTGCATTGGCGGACATGATTTCGGCGAGGCGACCGGCAAGGTCCGCGTCGCTGACTTCCGTTTCGTCGATATAGAGGCCGCCGTCACGGTCGATGGAGACCACGGTCGGCTTCTGGTCCTGATCCAGCCCCTTGGCGCGGGTTTCCGGCAGGTTCACGGGCACGCCGGTGACGAGCAGGGGCGCCGTCACCATGAAAATGATCAGCAGCACCAGCATGACGTCCACCAGCGGAGTGACGTTGATGTCCGCCATCGGCGCGCGATGACGGCCCCGCCGACCGGAGGGTGGGGTGGACATCGCCATTATAAGCGCTCCTGCGTCTCAGGCCCGACCGGGCGGGGCGTGAGGCACGAGATGCCAGCGTTGGCTGACGCCGCCCTGCGGCTCGCTGGCATGACCAAATGGGGTGGGATGACGGTGAGAAGTGCCATCACCGCTGTGCCTCCAGCTCCCGGCTGAGCGTCGAATAAAAGCCGTCGGCAAAGCGGGTCAGCTTCGATTCCATGCGGTTGATGCCGTGGCTGAAGCGGTTGTAGGCGATGACCGCGGGGATCGCCGCGAACAGCCCGATGGCGGTGGCGAACAGGGCTTCGGCAATGCCGGGGGCGACGACGGCGAGCGAGCTGTTCTGTTCCTTCGCGATCGCGGTGAAGGCGCGCATGATGCCCCAGACGGTGCCGAACAGGCCGACAAAGGGGGCAACCGATCCGATGGTGGCGAGGATATTGAGCCGATCGGACAGGCGATCGACCTCCGCCGCGATCATGCTGGACATGGCGGTGGAAAGGCGGTCGCGCGTGCCGTCGCGGTCGATCACCTTCTGCGCCGTGGACCGGCGCCATTCGGTGACACCAGCGGCCATCACCTTGGCAGCGGGGAAGTCCGCCGACTTGCCACGCGCTTCGTAGAAGCGGTCGATATCCTCGGCCTTCCAGAAATCATCCTCAAAGGAACTGCTCTGGCGGCTGGCCTTGCGCAGGGTGAAGCTGAAGCCGATGATCATCGCCCAGGTCCAGATGCTGGCGAGCACAAGCCCCAGCATCACCACCTTCACGACAATGTCCGCCTGCAGAAACAGGGCGAGCGGCGAAATGGTCGCAGCTTCGGTGGCGGCGCCGACTGCGGCGCCCATGTCGGGCATCGAAAGGCTCATGGGTTGATGTCTTCCCCTCTCATCAAACGGCTGAAAATGTCGACCCAGGGCTGTGGCTGCCGCGTGGGGCGGCCCTGGTTGGTCAGGAAGGCAACAGAGACTTCGCCGTCCGTCAGTATTTCCTCGCCTCGCCTGACTCTCTGATGAATGGAGCAGGCGACAGGGCGGATTGCGGTGACGCGGCTTTCGACCCACAGGTCGTCGTCCAGCCGCGCCGGACGCTTATAGGCGATCTTCAGGTCCGTGACGGCATAGACGCCGGTGCCCTCCTCCTGCGCGGCGCGCTGGTCGATGCCCGCCACCCGCAGCATGTCGGACCGGGCGCGCTCCATATAGCGCAGATAATTGGCGTGATAGACCAGGCCCGAAAGATCCGTATCCTCAAAATAGACGCGCAGGGGGAAATGATGCACGGCGGCGATGAACCTTCCGGTCGCCGGCACGGGCATGGACATGGTTACGGACATGCGCGGCCTTTTAACCATCATGCACGCGCCGCGCAAAGCGGGAAATGCCGGATTCGAAACCATCTGGCCGGGTGAAGGGGGCCGTCCATCTCATCAAAACGGGCCCGCTCGGCCCCGATTAACACGGCTCCTGTTGAGATTGGATTGCGAAACCGCTGGCCGACCGCCGGTCATGGCGCTACTGGGCGGCAAAACTGATTTACGCGGAGACAATAGGATGACCGACATTCGGACGGTAGGCGTTATTGGCGCCGGTCAGATGGGCGCGGGCATCGCCCAGGTCACGGCGCAGGCCGGCTATGATGTGATACTGTGCGATGTCGATCTGGAACGCGCGCAGAAGGGCTTGCAGGGAATTTCGAAGCAACTGGCCCGCGCGGTGGAAAAGGGCAAGCTGAGCCCTGAAGACTCCGAAGCCATATTCGGCCGCATCCGTCCGAGCGGCGACCTGACGCCGCTGGCCGACGCGCAACTGGTGATCGAGGCCGCGACGGAGCGGGAAGAGATCAAGCGCAGCATCTTCGCCAATGTCGCCGCGGTGATCGCGCCCGGCACGATCCTGGCGACCAATACGTCATCCATCCCGATCACGCGTCTGGCGCAGATCGTGCCCGATCCGGCGTTGTTCATCGGGGTCCACTTCTTCAATCCCGCACCCGTCATGGCTCTGATCGAAGTGATCCGCGGTCTTGCCACCTCTGACGAGACGGTGAGCGTGGTGGAAGCCTATGCGGAACGCCTGGGCAAGCATGTCGTGCAAGCTTTCGATTCCCCTGGCTTCGTCGTCAATCGCATCCTGTTGCCGATGATCAACGAAGCGGCCTTCGCTTTGGGCGAAGGTGTGGCGAACATTCGCGACATCGACATGGGCGTGCGGCTCGGGCTGAAGCATCCGATGGGGCCGCTGCAGCTGGCCGACTTTGTCGGTCTGGATACCTGCCTGGAAATCCTGAACGTGCTGCGTTCGACCACGGGCGATTCCAAATATCGCCCCGCGCCGCTGCTGGTGAAATATGTGGAAGCGGGCTGGCTGGGGCAGAAGACCGGCAAGGGCTTTTACGACTATTCCGGCGCGGAGCCGGTTCCGACACGGTAAGCCACTGACCTCCGTTCGTGTCGAACGAAATCGAGGCCCGGGTGCGCTGGCTTCTCGATTGTGGTCGGAGCGAACGGAGCTTAGCTTTGGCTTGCAGCTAAACCATGTTTCTTCAAACAATGGCGCAGTTGGTCGTAGGTGAGGCCGAGCGCCTTGGCCGTAGTCCGCTGGTTGTAGCGGTGGCGTTCCAGTGCTGCCCGCACGATGGCGGCTTCGTGGGCATCCACAGCTGCGCGCAGATCGCTGATGTGGGCAACACTGATCGATGGGGTAGCGGCTTCCTCTTCTGTGGCTCGCAGCACCGGCGTTTGCGGCTTCCACGGTGAGGCGAAAGGGTCGAAGACGATCTGTGCGATGGGCCGGGCGGGCTCGTTCCAGCGATAGACGGCGCGCTCCACCACATTGCGCAGTTCCCGTACATTGCCCGGCCAGGGATGCGCGTCGAGATCGGCGCGACAGGCAGCGGCGAACCCCGGCCATTCCGGCCAGCCCAGCTCAGCCGCCATGCGCCTGCCGAAATGATCCGCCAGCACCGCCACATCGCCTTCGCGAGCGCGCAGGGGGGGCAGGGTGATGACTTCGAAGCTCAGCCGGTCGAGCAGGTCGGCGCGGAAGCGGCCTGCCTCGGCAAGGGCGGGCAGATCCTCATTGGTGGCGGCCACGATGCGGACATCGACCGTCATCGGCCGGGACGCGCCGATGCGGGTGACTTCGCCATATTCGATGACGCGCAGCAGCCGTTCCTGGGCGGCCATGGAGAGCGTCGCCAGTTCATCGAGGAAGAGCGTGCCGCCATCGGCTTCCTCGAAGCGCCCGGCGCGGGCGCGCGCGGCGCCGGTGAAGGCGCCCTGCTCATGGCCGAACAGCTCCGCCTCGATCAGCGTTTCGGGCAGTGCGGCGCAATTCATGATGATCAGCGGCTCGTCCCAGCGCGGCGAAAGCCGGTGGAGCCGCTCGGCGATCAATTCCTTGCCGGTGCCGCGCTCGCCGATGACGAGGATGGGGCGGTTCAGCTCTGCCGCCCGCCCGGCCTGCTCGACCGCGTCGAGGAAGGCGAGGGACTGGCCAATGAACTGAGTGTTGCGCTCCATTGCCAATATATGGTGAATATCGCCACATATTGGCAAGAGCGATTGTGCTTATCCGGCGGTAAAGCCCCGCAATCCGGACTTTCCTGCAATTGGCACGGCTTCTGCACTGTCGCCGTGCAAGGCCGTTCAACGGAAGGATTGCAGTCACCATGGGTATCTTCTCACGCACGCGCGACATCATCGCCGCCAATGTCACCGACTTGCTCGATCGGGCGGAGGACCCGGCGAAGATGATCCGCATGATCATCCTGGAGATGGAGGAAACGCTGGTCGAGGTGCGTGCCTCGGCGGCACGGACCATCGCCGACCAGAAGGAAATGCGCCGCCATATCAGCAAGCTGCAGGCGCTGCAGGACAGCTGGACGGAAAAGGCGCAGCTGGCGCTCAGCAAGGATCGCGAGGATCTGGCCAAGGCTGCGCTCGTCGAAAAGCAGAAGGCCGCCGACATGGCCGAACAGCTGTCCCATGAAATCGGGCTTCTGGACGAGTCGCTGAAGGCGTCGGAGGAGGATATCGCGAAGCTGCAGGCCAAGCTGCGCGAGGCGCGCACCCGGCAGAACAGCCTGGTCAGCCGCATGGAGAGCGCCCACAATCGGCTGCGGATGCGCGAAGCCTATGCGGGCGAAAAGGTGAATGAGGCTTTCGCCCGCTTCGACATGCTGGAGCGGCGCGTCGATATGGCCGAAGGCCGCGCGGACGCGCTGGCCATGGGGCAGGGCAAGAAAAGCCTGGAGGAGGAAATTGCCGACCTTCAGGCGGCCGACAAGGTCGATGCCGAACTCGCGGCGCTGAAAGCCAGCATGAACAGGCCCGCCTGAACAGGGGAGATGTGATCCATGGAGGATGTATTCCTGCCCATCATGATCTGCGGCATGCTGTTCATCGGCATGCCCTGGCTGATCCTGCATTACACCACCAAGTGGAAGCAGGCGCCCAAGATCACCGAGGAGGATGAGCGGCTGCTGGATGAGCTCCATCTGCTCGCGCGGCGGCTGGAGGACAGGCTGCAGACGGTGGAACGGATCGTCGCCGCCGACAATCCCGACTTCCGCCCGTCGCGTCCGTTGCATGATGACGCCTATGATTTCGACCGCCCAAATCTCGACCGCCCAAATCTCGAACGGAGGAACTGACATGGCCGCGCGCCGTACGAAATTCTATCTCGACAAGCAGAATGGCAAATGGATGGGCGTGTGCGCAGGCATCGCCGACTATGCCGGGATCGACGTGACCTGGGTCCGCGTCGGCGCGGTGCTGGTGACGCTGATGGGCGCCTTTCCCTGGTCACTGATCGCCTATTTCCTGGCCGCCTATTTTGCCGAGAACAAGCCGGCGGGCCTCTATGCCGACCGGGATGACGAGAAATTCTGGCAAGGCGTGCGGTCCAATCCGGCGCGCTCGACACGGGACGTACGGTCCAAGTTCCGCGACATCGACCGGCGGCTGGCCGACATCGAATCCTTTTATACAAGCCGCAATACGAGGCTTGCGGACGAGATCGACAGCCTGCGCTGAAGCGCGAGACAGGGAGGCAAGGATATGAACCCGTTTGAAATGGTCGTCGCCATCGTCGCCATCGCCGCCGTGGCGAGCATGGTGCGGGCCAAATATGGGATTATACGCCGTCATCGGGGCGAGGCGTTCGTCCAGCCTGGACCCGATCCCGAGGCGGAACGGCTGCGGGCGGAACTCAAGGCGCTGAAGGATCGGGTCGCGGTGCTGGAACGGCTGGCGACGGACAGCAGCAGCGCGCTGGAGCGTGAATTCGACCGGCTGCGCGAACGCGACTGAGGAGGGACGATATGGACGAGCCTTTTTCGATCGTCATCCTGTCGCTGAGCGGGCTGCTGGGCCTCGCGATCATCGCGGCGACGGCCCTGCGCGGGTGGAGCGGATGGCTGGAGCTGAAGCGCGCGGAGCTGGCCCGGCCGGGCGTGGACATGCCGCCTTCGGCCATCGCGCGGATCGAGGTGGCGGACCTTAAGGAACGGATCCGCAAGCTGGAGGCGATCGCGGCGGGCGTCGATCTTTAAGAGGAAAAGCGGGTTTCGCGGGCCGCTTTTACCCCTATATGCGCCCTATGACCGATGTGCCCGCCCTTGCCGATCTTCAGGAAGAATATGAATTTCTGGACGCTGACGACCGTTACCGGCTGCTGATCGACCTGGGCCGCGCACTGGAGCCGATGCCCGATGCGCTGAAGACCGACGCTACGCTGGTGCGGGGCTGTTCGGCGGCGGTATGGGTCTATCCCACGGTACTGGACGATGGCCGGTTGCACTTTCTGGCAGACAGCAATGCGGCGATCACCAAGGGGATCATCGCGCTGGTGCTTCTGACCGTTCAGGACCAGACGCCCGCCGCGATCAGCGCTGCCGATATCGAGGGGGCGCTGCATCCCTTCGACCTCAAGAATCAGCTCAGCTCCAATCGCACACAGGGCATCCCCAACATGATCGCGCTGATCCGGCAGACTGCGGCGCGCTATAGCTGAAGGGGAAACCTCTCACGCTGGGCGCGTTCTCCTTTACGCAGGCGAAACGGAAAAGGAGAAGCGCGATGCGCGGGATTTTGGCGCTGGCGGCGGTCGGGCTGATCGCGGCCTGTTCAGGCGAGGACAAGGGGCCGACCCAGCGCGAACAGATCGGCCAGCAATGGAAATATGAAGCGGGCGAGGGCGGCAAGCCCAAGCTTGCCTATATCGGCAGCGCCAACAGCGTCCAGACCATGACGGCGGAGGACACATTTTCGGTGCTGCTGGTACAGCCGATGCCGGAAGGCGGCGGCGAAGTGACGGTGAAGCTGGTCGGTGCGCCGTTCAGCTGTGACCTGTCCGACTGCCGGGTGACGGCGGTAACCGATGATGGAAAGCGCCATGAGTGGCGCGGACGGATGACCGAGAACAAGGACGGGATCGAAGTGCTACCGGCCGCAAAAGCCTATGAGGCGGTGAAGCGGAGCAAGGCGGTAAAGGTGAATCTGGTCGTGGGTCCGAAGGACAAGACCTTCCCGTTCGAGTTCAAGGTGGCGGGGTTGGATTTGAAGAAGTAGCGGCGGCCCCGTGATTCACTGTCATCCCAGCGAAGCTGAGAGCTCCCAGAGAAGTCGCGCTACGAGGCCTGAGATCCCAGCTTGCGCTGGGGTGACGAACCCTACTCCTGCAATGAAACGCCCGGACTCCTCGGGTCGGCGGCGCCTTGCCAATGGCCGTCCGGGGTGCGTTCGGCCGCGTTTGCCTTGAGCCCCATGGGCGCGATCGTCACCCTATGCCCCAAGGCTTCGAGCGGAGCCTTAATCTTCTCCAGTGCCGTATCCTTTTCAAGGACAAGGCCGTCAGCATTGAAAAATTCGAGGCCAAGGGCAATGGAGTCCTGCGCCGACAGGCCCCAGTCGAAATGAGCGATCAGCGCCTTCGCTACCTGCATGATGATGGTGCGCCCGCCCGCCGCGCCGACGGTGAAGACGGGCCTGCCCTTCGCATCATAGACGATGGTCGGCGACATGGATGACAGGGGGCGCTTGCCAGGCTCCACCCGATTGGCGACGGGAGCGCCGTTCTTCTCGGGCGTAAAGCTGAAATCGGTCAGCTCATTGTTCAGGATCACGCCATCGGCGATCAGCTGGCTGCCGAAGAAGCTTTCGATCGTCGAAGTCCAGGCCGCGATATCGCCATTGCGATCCACCGCGACGAAATGGCTGGTGCCGCTTTCGGGCTGGGGCAGCGCAGCGGTGCGCGGCTGTGCGCCCGGAGGCGTGCCCGGTCGATAGTCATTGAGGCTGCGGCCCAGCGAGATCAGGGCGGAGCGTTGCTTCAGATAGTCACGATCGATCAGGCCCGCGATCGGCACCGAGACAAATTCCGGGTCGCCCAGCCATGTGTCGCGATCGGCATAGGCGAGGCGCATGGCTTCCCCGATGACATGCCAGGACCGCGGATCCTCCTTGCCCCATTGTCGGAGAGGAAAGCGTTCCACCATGCCCAATATCTGAAGCACGGTGATTCCCCCGGCCGAGGCCGGTCCCATGCCGCAGATGGTGTAGGTGCGGTAGGGGCCGCAGACGGGCTTGCGCGCCTTCACCTGATAGGCGGCAATGTCCGCCTCCGTCATCGGCACGGGATTTTTGGGCGCGTTGGTGACGGCGGCCGCGATCGCTTTCGCCGTCTCGCCCTTGTAAAAGGCGTCCGGTCCTTCTGCCGCCACGCGTCGGAAGAGGGCGGCAAGCGGCGGATTTTTGAGCGTCGTGCCGATCGGAGCGGGCGCGCCGTTCATCCAGAAATATTTTTGGATTTCCGGGAAGTCGGCCCAGATCGGCGCCACCGCTTTCATCGCGGTGTCGAGCCGCTGGCGCACTTCAAAGCCATTTTCGGCCAGGCGGATCCCCGGTTCGAATAATCTGGCCCAGGGAAGCTTCCCCCATTTGCGATGCGCTTCCCAGGCCAGACGGAGGTTGCCGGGCACGCCCACCGAATAGCCGCCGGGCCATGCGGAGCGGAAGCCAAGCGGCTGACCGTCCGCGCCGATGAAACGATCGGGCCGCGCCGCTGCCGGGGCGGTCTCCCGCCCATCGATGGATTTGAGCAGACCCGTCTCGCCATCATGATGCATCAGGAAGCCGCCGCCGCCGATGCCGCTATTATGCGGCTCGACGACATTGAGGGCGAGCATCATGGCGATCGCCGCGTCGGTCGCGCTGCCCCCTTGGCGGAGCATCTCCTGCCCCGCTTCAGCCGCGCGCGGATCGGCGGCGGATACGGTGGCATTGAGCGCGACGGGCTCCCGCGCGGCAAGCGGCGTGGCGGGCAGGGTGGCGAAGGCAAGGAAGGCCAGCAGGCCGGTAAGGCGGAGCGTCATGCGCGCTACCCTATAGCCCCGCCTCCGCGCGGCAAGTCCTTCAGATCAGGCGTCGATGCCGATGACCTGGCCGATATGGGTGAAACCGTCGCGCGCCATCAGCCGCTTCAGCCCCGCATTGATGCGCTTGGGGAGATAGGGGCCTTCATAGACGAGCGCGCTGTAGAGCTGGATGAGGCTGGCCCCGGCGCGCAGCCGGGCATAGGCCTGTTCGGCCGTCGCAATCCCGCCCACGCCGATCAGCGGCAGGCGGTTGCCCAGGATGCGGCGGAAATCGCGCAGCCGCTGCATCGACAGGTCGGTCAGCGGCGCACCCGAAAGGCCGCCGCTCTCCCCGGCATGCTGGGAACGCAGCGGCGGCCGCGAAATGGTGGTGTTGGAAACGATCAGCGCATCGACCCGGTGGTCGAGGCAGGCGGCGGCGATGTCTTCGACATCGGCGGGCTCCAGGTCGGGCGCGACCTTGAGGAAAATGGGCGTCTTGCCGGTTCCGCGCGCCGCCATGACGGCGCCCAGCAGCTGATCGAGCGCCGCGCGGTTCTGCAATGCACGCAGACCCGGCGTGTTGGGAGAGGATATGTTGACCGTCAGATAATCGGCGAGCGGGGCCATGCAGGAGACGCCCGTCACATAGTCGGCGATCCGGTCGACCGCGTCCTTGTTGGCACCGATATTGATGCCGACGATCGGGCCGCCTTCACCGGGCTGCTGGCGGCGCTTGGCGACTCGTTCGGCTGCGGCGGCAAGGCCGCCATTGTTGAAGCCCATGCGGTTGATGACCGCCCGATCTTCTACGAGGCGGAACAGGCGCGGCTGGGGATTGCCCGGCTGTGGCATCGGGGTCAGCGTGCCAAGTTCGGTAAAACCGAAGCCCAGGCCGTGCATCTTGTGCGCGACCAGACCTTCCTTGTCATAGCCTGCCGCCAGACCAACGGGGTTGGGGAAGTTTATTCCCGCGACGCATTGCGCAAGCGCCGGGTCGGGGCGAATCGGCGCCGGCGCTGGCATCAGGCGCAGCAGGGCAATCGAGAAATGATGTGCGCGTTCGGCATCCAGCGCGAAGAACAAGGGGCGGATCAGGCTGTAGGACATGGGGCGCGCTATGCCAGCCCGAACGCCTGCCGTCGAGTCGCTGTGGCAAGAGCGCAACAGTTGATGCCAAAGGATAATTTCCGCCCGCGATTCTTTCAGAATTGTCCCGATTCAGTTCTGAATATGTCCGATCCATCCAATCAACCGGATCCGATTCGGATTTATGACGATGCTGCGACCCGAAGGCTCTAGGCCATATGGCTGACGAGACCTTTTACTGGCCCGGCGGTTAACCCTGCCGGGCCATTTTTTCGAAAAGCGTTCGAAAAACCTCTAGCGACCGGAGTATCGCTCTTGCGCACGCGCAAAGAAGGCTCATACTAGGTCTGTGGGGTGAATATGGGGCCACATCGAAAAGGGGCATCCGGGGGGATGCAACATAGTCGTGAAAGGGACGAAGAACCGTCGCTTTCTTATATGGTGGAAGCGGCGCAGGGGCCGGTGCGGCTGCGCTATTTCGCCCCGCCCGAACATTTGCGAGCTTATGTCGGCTCCCTCTACATCTTTACCGAAACGGCCGGTCATTATTCGGATGTGACCCGCGCGGACGTGCCGCAGTTGCGTTTCATGGTGCAGGGCACTGGCAATTATCATTTCCAGGACGGGAGTGTCAGGGCGACGCCCGAGGTCTGTCTGCTCGGCCCAACTCTGGGCGCAACCCGTTTTGAGTTGGACGGTCCGTCGCATGTCGTCGGAATTTCGCTGCTTCCTGCGGGATGGGTCAGCCTGGATGGCGGCGACGCCAGCTTGCTGGCGGATCGTGTGCGCGACCTGGCGGCAGAGAAGAAGGGCGCGCTTTCCGCCCTGCTTACGCAACTGCGGCACATGGACGATGCGGAGGGGGTGGCGGCGCACTGCTGGGAAAAGATGACGCATTGGCTGGAGCCGCTGCCGGATTCCACCTGGCACCTACTGGAAGCGGTGGATGGCTGGCTGATGGATGAGGGCTCGCCCCGGATCGAGGCGCTGGTGGAGCGAACAGGGCTGTCACCGCGGCAGCTCGCTCGACTCACCAACCGCTATTATGGCTGCCCACCCAAGCTGCTGGCCCGCAAATATCGCGCGCTGCGCTGTAGTGCCCGGATCGCGCTGGACCAGCATAGCTGGCAGGAATTGTGCGAGGACGGCCGCTTCTATGACCAGTCGCATTTCATTCGTGAAATCAAGCATTTCATCGGCCTGACCCCGCATCAGTTGCAGACGGAGCCGACGGCGGTAGCGCAGCTGACGCTGCTGCGTCGATCCCTCGGCAGTGATGTGGCGGTGCTGAACCGCTTCAGCTGATCGGCCGCTGCAAACAAAAATGGCTTGATTCCGGGCTGCCGCGCGACCACATGCGCAATCGGATTGATTCGATCCGATTTGAGAATGGTTCGCAACCGGGGCGATTGGCCGGACAATGAGGCTTTCGAGTTTCGCAGATTATGCCGTGGTGCTGATGTCGGCCGCTGCACGCCATTGCGGTGCGGCTAAGATGAACGCGACCACGTTGTCGGCCGAAACCGGTATCCCCCTGCCCACCGCACAGAAGCTGGTGAGCCGTTTGTCCGCGGCGGGCCTGCTCGAATCGAGCCGGGGCACCGGCGGCGGCGTCCGTCTGGCCCGCCCGCCTGCCGCGATCACGCTGGCGGATGTGGTGGAAGCGGTGGAGGGGCCCATCGCCATGACCGCCTGCGCCGAACATGGCGCGCATGACTGCACGATGGAGCAGGAATGCCGCGTGCGCCCGCATATGAATGTGGCGAATGATGCGATCCGATCCGCACTGGCGGGCGTCACCATCGCCAGCCTGACCCGAGACATTCCCCAACCTCCGTTCGTTTCGAGCCCTTCGACGCCTCCTGAGGCATCGCTTCCGGCCAATGAAGTCGAGAAACAAGCCGTGCTATGACCGAAGAGACCACCACCATCCGCAACATCGAAGCGCAGGAGGCGGCTGAGCGCGCCTCCACCTATGAACATGGCTGGTCCTCCGCCATCGAACAGGATTTCGCGCCCAAAGGTCTGAACGAAGATACCGTCCGCTTCATCTCCGCCAAGAAGAAGGAGCCGGAATGGCTGCTGGAATGGCGGCTGAAGGCATTTCGCCTGTGGCAGACGATGGAGTCGCCGGACTGGGCCAAGCTCAACATCCCGCCGATCGACTATCAGGACGCCTATTATTACGCTGAGCCCAAGAAGAAGGCGGAGCTGAATTCGCTGGATGAGGTCGATCCGGAGATATTGGCGACCTATCAGAAGCTGGGCATCCCCATCGCCGAGCAGGAAGTGCTGGCCGGGGTGAAGGGCAGCCGCAAGGTCGCGGTCGACGCGGTGTTCGATTCGGTGTCTGTCGCCACCACCTTTCGCAAGGAACTGGAGGAGGCAGGCGTCATCTTCCGCTCGATCAGCGAGGCGGTGCGCGAATATCCGGAGCTGGTGAAGAAGTGGCTCGGCAAGGTCGTGCCGATGCACGACAATTATTTTGCGACGCTCAATTGCGCCGTCTTTTCCGACGGCACCTTCGTTTACATCCCCAAGGGCGTGCGCTGCCCGATGGAGCTTTCCACCTATTTCCGGATCAATGCGGAGAATACGGGCCAGTTCGAACGCACGCTGATCGTCGCGGACGAGGGCAGCTATGTCAGTTATCTCGAAGGCTGCACCGCGCCGATGCGCGACGAGAATCAGCTGCACGCCGCCGTGGTCGAGTTGGTCGCGCTGGACGATGCGGAGATCAAATATTCGACCGTCCAGAATTGGTATCCCGGCGACGAGCAGGGCAAGGGCGGCATTTATAATTTCGTGACCAAGCGGGCGCTTTGCCAAGGCAAGAACAGCAAGGTCAGCTGGACGCAGGTGGAAACCGGCTCCGCCATCACATGGAAATACCCCAGCTGCGTGCTGAACGGCGAAAATAGCGTGGGTGAGTTCTACTCGGTGGCGCTGACCAACAACATGCAGCAGGCCGACACCGGCACAAAGATGATCCACAATGGCAAGGGGTCGCGCTCGACCATCGTGTCCAAGGGGATCAGTGCGGGGCGTAGCAACAACACGTATCGCGGCCTGGTGCGCGTGGCGCCGGGCGCGGAGGGCGTACGCAACTTCACCCAGTGCGACAGCCTGTTGCTGGGCGACCAGTGCGGCGCGCACACCGTGCCCTATATCGAGGTGCGCAACCCTTCGGCGCAGATCGAGCATGAAGCCACGACCAGCAAGATCAGCGACGATCAGCTATTCTATGCGATGCAGCGCGGGCTGGATCAGGAAAGCGCGGTGTCGCTGATCGTGAACGGCTTCGCCAAGGAAGTGCTGCAACAGCTTCCGATGGAGTTAGCTGTCGAGGCGCAGAAGCTGCTGGGGATCAGCCTTGAGGGATCGGTCGGATAGGCCCTGCTTAACAACGTCATGCCGGACTTGATCCGGTATCCCGCTTTTTCTTCGATGTTGAGCGGGACTCCGGATCAGGTCCGGGGCGACGAAAGACAGACAATGAGGACGGTAAATTTGAGCGACGAAGACGATATCCAGGATGCCCTTGCCGATTTCGCTGAGGATGTCGGCAATGGTCAGTCATGGACTGCCGCGATCCGCATCCTGACCGAGGACTACGAGCTGGAAGAGGGCGAACTGGAAGCCCGCGCCCGCAAGGATTTCGGTGACCTCGACGCCTATCAGGCGCAATGCCGCGACTCGCTGGAAAAGGGTGACCTCGCCTTCACCGAACGGCTGAAGACCGACAAGGCGTTCCACAAGGCGAAGGCCCCAAACCTTGCGCGCATGGGTCCGGTGACCGAATTCGTGAGCGGCGTTCTCGAAAAGGGCGCGCCCGAGCCCGGCGCCAATTGGTGGCCCTATATGCCGATCAAGCGCCATATCGACACGCTTTTCCCGGCACCGGGCGACGTGCGGGACATGGCTTTCTGGACCGCGCGGACGCTCCAGCGCGCGCATAAGGGTTGAATGATGCTGAAGATCGACAATCTCACGAATGAAATCGACGGCAAGGCGATCCTGAAGGGTCTGTCGCTCTCCATCAATGCGGGCGAGATCCATGCGATCATGGGACCGAATGGTGCTGGCAAGTCGACCTTGGCCTATACGCTGGGCGGGCGGCCCGGCTATGATGTTACCGGCGGCGATGTCTCCTTTAACGGTGTGAACTTGTTCAGCTTGGAGCCGCACGAGCGCGCCGCTGCTGGCCTGTTCCTGGGTTTCCAGTACCCCGTGGAGATCCCCGGCGTCTCGAACCTCCAGTTCCTGCGCGAAAGCCTCAATTCGCAGCGCAAGGCGCGCGGGGAAGAGCCGCTTTCGGGCGGCGAGTTCATCAAGCTCGCCAAGGAAAAGGCGGGTCTGCTCGGCCTCGACATGGAGATGCTGAAACGCCCGGTGAATGTCGGCTTTTCGGGCGGCGAGAAGAAGCGGGCCGAGATGGTGCAGATGGGTATCCTGGACCCCAAGCTTGCGATCCTGGACGAGACGGACTCCGGCCTCGACATCGACGCGCTCAAGATTGTGGGCTCAGGCATCAACGCGATCATGCGCAAGCCTGAAAAGGCGGTGCTGCTCATCACCCATTATCAGCGGCTGCTTGACTATGTGAAGCCGGACTTTGTGCATGTGCTTGCTGGCGGGCGGATCGTGAAGTCGGGCGGGCCGGAACTGGCGCTGGAACTGGAGCGTGAAGGCTATGCGGAGGTGGTTGCGGCGTGACTACGCTCACCCTTCCCACGCGCAAGGCCGAAGAATGGCGCTACAGCGACCTTGACGCGCTGGCCGCAATCTGGCCGACGCCTGCGCCGACGCGTATCGACGTAGGCGCCGGGGAAACTGCGCGGCACCATTTGTTGCAGGACGCGGCCGAAGGCGCGGCGGCGGTGCATGACTATGCGATCAGCGTCGCTGATGGGGCGCGCTGCGACTTCCATGTCCTCAACATCGGCGGGAAATTCGGCCGCGTGACCTTCACCGTCACGCTGGGGAAGGGCAGCCATTTCGAGTTGAACGGCGCGATCATCGGCGGTGGCGATCAGACACTGGAGATCATCACCGCCGTCACTCATGCAGAGCCGGATGCGACCAGCGGCCAGACGATCCGCTCAATCCTCGGTCAGCGCGCGACGGGCAGCTATCTGGGATCCATCAATGTCGCCCGCGATGCACAGCGCACCGATGCCTTCCAGTCGTTCAAGGCGATGCTGCTTGACCGCACCGCGACGGCGAATGCCAAGCCGGAGCTGGAAATATACGCCGATGACGTGAAATGCGCGCACGGCGCGACCGTGGGTGAATTGGACCGCCAGGCCCTGTTCTACATGGCCTCGCGCGGCATGGACCCGGCGACGGCCAAGACGCTGCTTCTGAAAGCCTTTGTCGCGGGCGTGTTTGACGATGTTGCCGACGAAGCGGTCAAGGACAGGCTCGAAGCCGCCGCGATCGCCAAGCTGGAGACGCTGGTATGAGCGACCTCGCCCCGGCCCTTCGCCTGCGGGACGACTTCCCCGGCGTCGGTAGCTGGCACTATCTCGACAGCGCCGCCACTGCGCAGAAGCCAAATGCCGTCATTGACGCCATCGCCCGCGCCTATGGCCCGGATTATGCGACGGTCCATCGCGGCGTTTACGAGCGCTCCGCCAATATGACGCTCGCCTATGAGGCCGCCCGCAGGAAGGTCGCTGACTTCATCGGTGCGGCGTCGGACAGCGAGATCGTCTATGTCCGTGGCGCGACCGAGGGGATCAACCTGGTCGCGCATAGCTGGGCTGGGACGCAGTTGAAGGCCGGTGACCGCATCCTGCTGTCGATGCTGGAGCATCACAGCAATATCGTGCCCTGGCAGATCGTGGCGGAGCGGGTGGGCGCGCAGATCGATGTCGTCCCGCTGACGGCTGACGGCAAGATCGACCTTGATGCCATGCAGGCGATGATCACGCCCGCGCACAAGATGGTCGCGCTGGCGCATGTCTCCAACGTGCTGGGCAGCGTCCTGGACGTTCGCCGCGCCGCTGATATCGCGCACAGCGTTGGCGCCAGGATCTTGATCGACGGTTGCCAGGCGGTGCCGCGCCTTGCCGTGGATGTTCAGGCGCTGGATTGCGACTTCTACGTCTTTTCCGCCCACAAGCTCTACGGCCCGACGGGGATCGGCGTGCTGTGGGCGCGCAAGGAATTGCTGGACGCCATGCCGCCCTATCAGGGGGGCGGATCGATGATCGACAAGGTGACGTTCGAAAAGACGACCTATGCGCCCCCGCCGACCCGGTTCGAGGCAGGGACGCCGCATATCACCGGCGTCGTGGGCCTTTCGGCGGCGATCGACTATGTGCAGGGCATCGGCCTGGATGCGATCCACGCTCATGAGTGCATGCTGGTGGGCAAGGCGCGTGCCGCGCTGGAGCAGCTGAACAGTGTCAGGCTATTCGGGCCTGAAGATAGCGCGGGCATCCTCTCCTTCGAGGTGGAGGGGGTGCATCCGCATGATGTGGGCACCATATTGGACGAAACGGGCGTCGCGATCCGGGCCGGGCATCATTGCGCGCAGCCGCTGATGCGGCACCTGGGTGTGGAAGCAACCGCGCGGGCCAGTTTCGGCATTTATAGCGACGACAGCGATGTGGATGCGCTGGTCCTGGGGCTTGAACGAGTGAGGAAGATCTTCGGATGAACGAAGAGCGCAAGATATTGGTGGAAGAAGTCGAAGCGGTGGACATGCCGCCTAAGGCGCGCGTCGAAGAGGTGGCCGATTCCGCCCCCCGTCAGCGCGACTATCTGGAGGGCTTCCTGAACGCCAGTCCCACCGAAACGCCCAAGGGCGAGCCGGGCGGCAACCTGTATGATGCGATCATCGAGGCGCTGAAGGAAATCTACGACCCGGAAATCCCGGTCAACATCTATGATCTGGGCCTGGTCTATGGCGTCGATGTGACGGAGGACGGCCATGCGGTCGTCACCATGACGCTGACGACGCCGCACTGCCCGGTCGCTGAATCGATGCCGGGGGAAGTCGAATTGCGCGTGGGCGCGGTGCCCGGTGTGGGGGACGCGCAGGTGAACCTTGTCTGGGACCCGCCATGGGACCCGCAAAAAATGTCAGACGAGGCGAAGCTCGAATTGGGAATGCTCTGATGACCACTGACACCAAGACCCGTGCCCGCCCCGCCGCCGTCATCCTGACGCCGAGTGCGGAGCAGCGCATTGCGGACCTGATGGCGCGAGCGCCTGAGGGGGCGATCGGCGTCAAGCTGTCGACCCCGCGCCGGGGCTGTTCCGGCCTCGCCTATTCGGTCGATTATGTGACCGAGGAAGCCAGGTTCGACGAAAAGATCGAAACGCCGGGCGGCACCTTCTACATCGATGGCGGGTCGGTGCTCTATCTGGTGGGATCGACGATGGATTGGGTGGAGGATGACTTCACTGCCGGGTTCGTCTTCAACAACCCCAATGCCAAGGGCAGCTGCGGCTGCGGCGAGAGCTTCACGGTCTGACTTTTCAACAAGGGGGGTCGGTAAGATGCCGCACATGCTCATTCTTGGCATGGGCTATACGGGTTCCCGCCTCGCCACCCGCCTGCGCGCTGACGGCTGGCATGTCACAGGGGTGCGCCGCGCCGCTGACGCCGGAGCGCTTGCTTTTGATGACGATAGCGGCGTCCGCACCGCCATTGCCCAGGCAACCCACATCCTGTCTTCCGTCCCGCCCGAAGGCCAGGCCGATCCGGTCCTGACCCGCCATGGTGCCGCGATTGCCGCCGCTCCGGCACTGTGGACCGGCTATCTGTCCTCGACCGGCGTCTATGGCGATGCGGCGGGTGCCTGGGTAGATGAGAGCAGTCCCGTGGGATCTGGCCGTCGCGGAGCGCGGGTGCAGGCGGATGCGGATTGGGGTGCGCTTCGGCCCGACATGCGCCGCTTCCGCTTGCCCGGCATCTATGGGCCGGGCCGGTCGGCGCTGGATCGTGTGCGAGAAGGGAGGGCGCACCGCATCGACCTGCCGGACCAGATTTTCAGCCGTGCGCATGTCGATGACATCGTCGCGGGAATAGTGGCCTCCTTCGACGGGCCGCCCGGCGTGTATAACTTGGCCGACGATCTGCCCTGCGCGCAGAACCGGTTGATCGAGACGGCCTGCGCGATGCTGGGGGAGCCCCTTCCTACGCTGATGACGCTGGAAGATGCGCAGCTTTCGCCCATGGCACGGTCTTTCTACGCCGAAAATCGGCGGGTGGCGAATGGGCGGGCAAAGCGGCTGCTGGGCTGGGCGCCGCGTTATCCGACCTATCGCGAGGGGCTGGCCGCCTGTCTGGCGGAGGCGGGTTAAACGGTTCGGCTTGTCGCTTACGCGGCGTTAACCAAAAGCGGCGATGGATGGTCCCGGCATTTCGCAGGGACTTGAGACATGGATCCGATCGACCGTAATTTCGCCGCGCTTAGCCTGCGGATGAGCCGCTTGGCCGCGCCCGAGCGTGCGGCCGCCGCGCCGCAGTCCCTCGCCAGTCTGATCGACCGCGTGAATGCGGCGAAGCGGCATTATGAGACGGGATTGCGTCGCTAAGCGGACTTCGCTCGCAGCGCTATGGCCATGCCTGCCATGGCGAGCAACGCGCCTGCCGCGCTTAATGTGGTCCAGTGATAATCCTCCGCCACGGTGGAGATCAGCATGGCGATAACGGGGATCAGAACGCTGCTATAGGCCGCGCGGCCGGGGCCGACGCGCTGGATCAGCTGGAAATAGAGCGGGAAGGTGATGACCGACCCCGCAATGCCCAGCCAGGCGATGCCGAGCAGATAACCCGCGCGCCATTCGATCACCGGCGGCCCAACCGTGGTCCAGGCATAAACGGCATCGACCGTGCTGCCGATCAGCATTGCCCAGGTGAGAACGCCAGCCATCGGTAGACGCCGGGCGATCTGCATGCCTTGCATGACATTGGCGGCCGATGCGCTGAGCAGGCCGCAGCAGGTGAGCGCGATGCCCAGCAGCACCGTGTCAGCGGAAACCGGCGCGGCCCGATATTCGCGGAGCAGCAATAGTGCGATGCCCGTGATCGCGACCAGGGATCCCATGATGAAGGCGCGGCTGACCCGCTGGCGGAAGGCGATCCACGCCAGTATGCTGTTGGGGATCAGCAGCAGGGCATAGATGGTCGCGACCACGCCGGAGGTCAGATAATGCTCCGCGCGATAGACGAAGTTGAAGTTGAGGACGAACTGCGCCACGCCCAGCACGGCCGCGAAGGCGATGCCTTCAGGCGGCAGGCGCAGCGGCACGCGGCGGGCGAGCGCGAACAGGGCCATGCCCGCAGCCCCCAGCAGGAAGCGGTAGCAGACCGACCAGCTGGGCGGCACGGCGGCGAGCTGGTCGCGGATCACGATCCAGGTCGAACTCCAGATCAGCGTGACCAGCAGAAAGGGGATGATGACGCCGCCTTTGTTCCTCTCGCTTGTCACGGGAGCCTGCTCAGCGCATCGGCGAGGGGCTTCATGCTGGCGGCGTCCTGCGCCCAGTTGGTGACGAGTCGCGCCGCGCCTTCGCCCCAATCATAGAAATCGAACCCCTGAGCCCGCAGGCTCGCCGCTTCCGGAGCGGTGAGGCGGATGAACAGCTCGTTCGCCTGAACCGGATGAAGCAGCCGCGCCGGAGCAGCCTGCGCCAGCGCTGCGGCGGCGGCATTGGCGGCGCGGGCGTTCTGCAGCCAGAGATCATCCTCCAGCATCGCCAGGAGTTGCGCGGCGAGATAGCGGCCCTTGGAGAGCAGATGGCCGCCGCGCTTGCGCCAGCGGGCCGCTTCGGTGGCGCGCGCATCCGCTTGGGCCCCGAAGAAGAGGAGCGCTTCGCCCATCATGCCGCCATTTTTGACGCAGCCGAAGGTCAGGACATCAACGCCCGCGCGCCAGGTCAGATCGGCGGGATGACAGCCAAGATGCGCGACGGCATTGGCGAAGCGCGCTCCGTCCATGTGCAGCCCGATGGCGTGGTCTTGTGCCAGCCGCCCGATCGCGGCGACCTCGTCCGGGGTGTAAACAAGGCCATATTCGCTCGCCTGGGTGATGCTGATCGCGCGAGCGGGAACCTGATGCACGTCGGGGCGGATGGTCTTCAGCCGTTCGAGAATGGCTGCGGGAGTGAGCTTGGCGCCTTCACCGGGCAGGGGCATCAGGCTCGCGCCATGGGTGTAAAAGCCCGGTGCGCCGCATTCATCGACGACAATATGCGATTCTTCGTGGCAGATGACCCCGCCATAGGGCGGACAGAGGCAGGCGAGGCCGATGCTGTTCGCCGCCGTGCCGGTCGCGATCCACAGGGCGCGGACGGGGGCGGCGAACAGCTCCGAAAAGGCGCCGTCGAGCCGGGCGCTCCATGCGTCGCCATCATAGCCATGATCGGCCTGGTCCGCCGCGGCGATGGCCGTCATCACCTGCGGACAGACCGGCGTCGCATTATCGGAGAAGAAGTGCATGTAGGTGGGATAATGGCGGGGCGGGGCCGCGCCAAGATGCCAGCCTGATGCGAGCGGCCCTTTCGGCAAAGCAACTAATTGGTCAGTAATAATGACCCATTGTTTCGTCAGGCCGTTTGTGACATAGGCGGCCCGTCCTCAAAAGGAGCATCGATCATGGACGTCCAGCAGAAGTCGCGCTTTACCGTCACTCCGAGCAGCAAGGCTGTATCGGCTGACCAGCGCGCGGTATTGCTGGAGGATCCAGGCTTCGGGCGGCTGTTCACCGACCATATGGTGACGATCCGCTACACCGAGGGGCAGGGATGGCACAGCCATGCCGTCGGCCCGCGTGAGCCGTTTCAACTCGATCCTGCCTGCGCGGTGCTGCATTATGCGCAGGAAATCTTTGAAGGCATGAAAGCCTATCGCCGGGAAGATGGCAGCATCGCCATGTTCCGGCCGGAGGAAAATGCCCGCCGCTTCGCCGAATCGGCCGAACGCATGGCGATGCCGGTCCTGCCTGAGGATGTTTTCCTGGAGGCGGTCGAGGAACTGGTCAAGATCGACGCCGACTGGATTCCCGGTGGCGAAGGCAGCCTGTATCTGCGCCCCTTCATGTTCGCGAGCGAGAGCTTCCTGGGCGTGCGGCCGGCTGCGGAATATATTTTCTGCGTCATCGCCTCGCCTGCTGGTGCCTATTTCAAGGGCGGCAAGAAGGCGGTCACGCTCTGGGTGTCTGAACATTATACCCGCGCGGCCAAGGGCGGCACGGGCGCGGCCAAGTGCGGCGGCAATTACGCCGCCAGCCTGGTGGCCCAGTCGGAAGCCACGCGGCATGGATGCGACCAGGTGGTCTTCCTGGATGCCGCCGAGCATAAGTGGGTCGAGGAACTGGGCGGCATGAACGTCTTCTTCGTCATGGACGACGGGTCGATCGTTACGCCGCCGCTGTCGGGTACAATCCTGCCCGGGATCACCCGCAACAGCATCATCACCCTGGCCCGTGCCAAGGGGCATGAGGTGCGCGAGCAACCCTACAGCTTTGCGCAGTGGCGCGCGGATGCGGCCAGCGGGAAGCTGCGCGAGGCTTTCGCCTGCGGTACGGCAGCGGTCGTCACGGCGATCGGTACGGTGAAGAGCGTCGAGGGCGACTTCACCATCGGCAATGGCGACGGCGGAATCGTCACCGAAGCCTTGCGGACCGAACTGACGGGCATTCAGCGCGGAACGGTGGCCGATCCGTCGGGTTGGGTGCGCAAGCTGCGATAATCCTTCTTCTGACCTCTGTTCGGGGTGAGCTTGCCGAAAGGCTCTTCTTTCCTTGAGACAAAGGAAAGGGCCTCGGCAGGCTCAGACCGAACGGTGTTCGGTCTCACCCTCCGCTTCCCAATCGTCGCCCAACGGCCTAGAAGAGCCCCATGCAACGGTTTGACGTCGTCATCTTGGGCGGGGGCCTGGTTGGGCTGACCCTGGGCATCGCTCTATCGGGTCATGGTGTGCGCTGCGCCGTCATCGATCCGGCCGATCCGGTGGAAACGAGCGCAGTCGGCTTTGATGGCCGGGTGTCGGCCATTTCCTCCACAAGCCATGCGATGCTGTCCGCCATCGGCGTGGCGGAATTGCTGGACGGCAAGGGCTGTCCGATCGATCGCATTTGGGTGAGCGACGGGCTGGAACCGGGCGCCCTGGACTTCGCGCCGGAGCCGGATGATGGCGTGATGGGGATCATGTTCCCCAATCGCGATCTGCGCGTTGCTCTGGCCCAAGCCGCGGAAAAAGCGGAGCATCTCACCCGCTTCCAGCCCGACCGCGCCACGCATGTGGAGCGGAACGCTGATGGGGTGACCTTGACGCTGGCAAGTGGTCAAATCCTGCACGGCGCGCTGCTGGTTGCGGCCGAGGGGCGCAACAGTCCAACCCGCGAAGCGGCAGGCATCCGCACCACGCGCTGGCAGTATAAGCATACGGCCATGGTGACGGCGATCGACCATGAGGTGCCGCACGCCAACACGGCTTATGAGATTTTCTATCCTGGCGGCCCCTTCGCGCTGTTGCCGATGCTGCCTGGCACGCGGTCGGCAATTGTCTGGACGGTGCCGACCGAGCAGGCGCCGGTGATGCTGAAGCTGTCTGAGCGCGCTTGGCTGGCGGAGGCGCAGAAACGCATGGGCGGGTTCCTTGGTGAGATCAAGCTCGCGGGGCCGCGTTCCAGTTACCCGCTTGGCTTCCACCATGCGGCGCGGATCACCGATACAAGGCTGGCGCTGGTGGGCGACAGCGCCCATGCGATCCATCCGATTGCCGGGCAGGGGCTGAACCTCGGCTTTCGCGACGTTGCGGCGCTGGTTGAGGTGCTGGTGGACGGGATGCGGCTGGGGCTGGACCCCGGCGATGCGCAGCTGCTGGCCCGCTATCAGCGGTGGCGCGGATTGGATGCGATGTCGGTCAGCGTCGCGATGGACGGGCTGGTCCGGCTGTTCGATGTGCCGGGGCGGGTTCCTTCGCTCGTCCGTCGCGCGGGGCTGGCGGCGGTGCAGCGCACTTCGATGCTCAAAAATCGCTTCATGGCGGAGGCGCGCGGTGAATCGGGAGCGCTGCCCAAGCTGTTGATTGGCGAGTTGGTTTAGTCCTGCCGAGACGTGAACTCGTGATGTTGAGGCAAAGGAGATACTGAAACAAGTTCAGCATGACGAGGTCTGTTGGCACTCGTCCGAATGTTGTCCTACCCCAGCATACGTCGCAGCACATCGTCCTTCAGGATGAAATGATGGCGCAGCGCCGCGACAATATGCAGCAGGATAAGAGCAATCCAGAGATAGCCGATTATCTCATGCGCCTCTCCCGAAAGGCCCACGATGGCGTCACTCTTTGACACTTCGAATTTGGGCACGTCGAAGAGGAAGAACCAGTTCAGCGGCCGGTTGCCTGCCGAGGTCATGATCCAGCCCGTGAGCGGCACCAGCAGCATGAAGGCGTAGAAGCTGTAGTGCGTTACCTTGGCGGCTGCCCTTTCCCACGCTGAAAGTTGCCCAGGCAAGGGCGTCGGCTTGTGGGTCAATCGCCAGATAAGGCGCAAAGTGGCGAGCGCCAGCACGGTCAGGCCGACCGACTTGTGCATGGGCATGACCTGCCAATTCGATGGCAGGGAGTCATGTGCGATGCCCAGCCATAGGTTGAAGAGGATCAGGATCGCCATGATCCAGTGCAGCGTGCGGGCGACGAGGCTGTAGTGCTGCACTGGCATGTCCTGATCCATGCTTCCTCTACCCCTGACGGTTGGCCACCAGATTATCGACCACGGACGGATCTGCGAGCGTGCTGGTGTCGCCCAGCGCCTGGGCGGAAACCTCGCCCTCCGCGATCTTGCGCAGGATGCGGCGCATGATCTTGCCCGAACGGGTCTTCGGCAGACCGGGAGCGAACTGGATGACGTCAGGCGTCGCGATCGGGCCGATTTCGCTGCGGACCCACGCGACCAGCGCCTTGCGCAGTTCCTCGCTCGGTTCCTCATGGGCGTTGAGCGTCACATAGGCGTAGATGCCCTGGCCCTTGATGTCGTGCGGGAAGCCGACCACCGCCGCCTCTGCCACGGCCTCGTGCAGTACGAGCGCGCTTTCGACCTCTGCCGTGCCCATGCGGTGCCCCGACACGTTGATGACGTCATCAACGCGGCCGGTGATCCAGTAATAGCCGTCAGCGTCACGACGCGCGCCATCGCCGGTCGTATATTTGCCGGGGAAGGTCGTAAAATAGGTCTGGAAGAAGCGCTCATGATCGCCCCAGACGGTGCGCATCTGGCCGGGCCAGCTTTGCGCGATGACAAGGTTGCCCTCGGCCGCGCCTTCCAGCACCTTGCCCTCGCCATCGACGATCTGCGGCACGACGCCGGGCATGGGCAGCGTTGCCGAGCCGGGCTTCAGGTCGGTGGCGCCGGGCATGGGGGCGATCATCGCCGCACCGGTTTCGGTCTGCCACCAGGTGTCGATGATCGGGCAGCGATCCTCGCCCACGACATGATGATACCAGCGCCAGGCTTCCGGATTGATCGGCTCACCCACGGTGCCGAGCAGGCGCAGCGACTTGCGGCTGGTGGAATGGACGAACTCGTCCCCCTCCTTCATCAGCGCGCGCAGGGCCGTGGGGGCGGTGAAGATCGTCTGCACCTGATGACGGTCCACCACTTCCCAGATGCGGCTCGGGGTCGGATAGTTGGGCACGCCTTCGTACATCAGCGTGGTCGCGCCGTTCGCCAGCGGGCCATAGACGATATAGCTGTGGCCCGTGACCCAGCCGATATCGGCCGCGCACCAGTAGATGTCACCAGGGCGGTAGTCGAAGCAGAGTTCATGCGTCAGGCTGGCCCAGAGCAGATAGCCGCCGGTCGTGTGCAGCACACCCTTGGGCTTGCCCGTCGAACCGGAGGTGTAGAGGATGAACAGCGGGTCCTCCGCACTCATCGGTTCGGGCGCGCAATCGGCGGAAACCTTGGCGGCTTCCTCATGCAGCCAAAGGTCGCGGCCATCCTGCATGGTGACGGCGCCGCCGGTCGCCTGCACCACGATGACCTTGGCAACGCTGCTGCACTCCTTGAGCGCAGCATCGACATTGGCCTTCAGCGGTACCTTCTTGCCAGCGCGGCAGCCTTCGTCGGCAGTGATGACGAGGGTGGAATCGCAATCGATGATGCGGCCGGCGAGCGCTTCGGGTGAGAAGCCGCCGAAGACCACCGAATGGATCGCGCCGATGCGGGCGCAGGCGAGCAGGGCGAAGGCTGCCTCCGGGATCATCGGCAGATAGACGGTGACACGGTCGCCCTTCTTCGCGCCCGCGCTTTTCAGCACATTGGCGAAGCGGCAGACTTGCTCATGGACCTGCGAATAGGTGTAGCGGCGCGGCTCCGCGTCGGGCGAATCCGGTTCCCAGATGATCGCGATCTCATCGCCGCGCTCGGCAAGGTGCCGGTCGATGCAGTTCGTGCTGACGTTGAGCACGCCGTCGGCGAACCATTTGACGCCGAAATCAGCCTCGTTGAAGCTGCTCTCATTGGTCTTGGTCGGGAAGGATTGCCAGTCGAGCCGCTTGGCCCTTTCGAGCCAATAGGCGTCGGGCTCCTGAAGCGATCGCTGATAATCTGCCGCACGTCCGTCCCGGTCGAGCAGCGCCGAGGCGGCCCATTCCGAAGGCACCGGGAAAAAATCGTCAGACATCAGGCATCCTTTCCTTAGCGGTTCCAGACCCTCTAGAGGCTGTATCCGATCATCGGAAGCCCGGATCGCGCCCTGAGGATCAAAGTTTCCGCCATTATCGCCCCGCATTTAAGCAGGACCGAGCGATTTTGCCGCTTTTCGCGAAGGCTGGCTCCGCCTAACAGGAAGGTTATGTGGCAGCTTTTCCAATTTCCGCTTTGTCCCTTCTCCCGCAAGATTCGCCTGCTGCTCGGGGAAAAAGGGGTCGGCTATGATCTGGTGCGTGAGTCCCCGTGGCAGGCGCGTGACGAGTTTCTCGACCTCAACCCGGCCGGGACCACGCCGGTCATGGTGGACGAGGAAAAGGGCATCACGCTGATCGACAGCCAGGCGATCTGCGAATATTTCGAGGAAACGGTCGAAAAATTCCCCCTGATTTCCGGCACCGCGGCGGGTCGGGCGGAAGTGCGGCGGCTGGTCGCCTTTTTCGATCAGAATTTCTACGGTGACGTCGTCGGGCCGCTGCTGCACGAGCGGATGAAAAAGCGCCTGATCGAACGTGCGCCGCCCGATGCCCGGGTGCTGCGTGAGGCTATGAAGCGCGCCAATGTCCACATGGACTATATGGATTATCTGCTCGACCATCGCAGCTGGATGGCAGGCGGAACCATGAGCCTCGCGGACATTGCCGCAGCGGCGCATCTTTCCGTCGCGGATTATCTGGGCGGCATCGACTGGGCCGGTCATGAGACGGTGAAGCGCTGGTATGCGGGCTTCAAGTCACGCCCCTCCTTCCGCCCGCTGCTGTCGGAGCGGATGGAGGTGATCACGCCGCCACCTCATTATGAAAAGCCGGATTTCTGAGCGCGGGGGACGCTTAGTCGATCTCGGCCGCCAGATAGACCCGGTTACGGCCATGTTCCTTGGCAAGGTATAGCGCCCGGTCGGCAGCCTTCAGCGCGGCGCGTGGATCGTCAAAGGCGAGGACGTTGGAAACGCCTGCTGAAAAGCTTACACGCTCCATTCGTTCGCCATTGGTGCGGTTCACCAGGCTGCGGGTTGCAAGGTCCTGGCGCACGCTGTCCACCGCCTCACACGCTTCGGCCGCTGTCTTGCCTCGGAACAGCATGACGAACTCCTCGCCGCCGTGACGGGCGACGTGGCACTGATCATTGCTGATCTTGGCGAGCAGGCCCGCGACGAACTTCAGCACCCGGTCGCCCGTATCATGGCCATGGGTGTCATTGATCATCTTGAAATGATCGATGTCGCAAAATGCGACGGCCAGCGGCTGACCTTCCTTCTGGGCCATGGCCACTTCTTCGCGCAGCGTGCCTTCAAAGGCCCGGCGGTTGGGCAGGCCGGTCAGATGGTCATGCTCGGCCGCGCGGCGGGCGTTGGCGAGGCTTGAGCGCAGGGCGTGGTTCTGCTTCTCGTTCTGGCGTAGCTGACTTTCGACCTGGCGGGTCTTTTCAACCATGGATCGGGTCAGGGCGACAAGCCGTCCGAGCACCGGCTCGTTATCGCTACCGGCGGCGAGGCCCTTCACTTCTTCTTGCAGCGCCGCGCCATAATCCTTCGCGGAGTTGCGCGATTCGGTCATCAGGCCGGTGAATTCGGACAGATTTTCCTCGACCTTGGCCAGCATCGTGGAAAGCGCCTCGGGCGTCACCTCGTCGGCGCGCTGTTCGGCGACCAGTTCCTCCACCCAGCCGTTGCTGATCTTGCCGCGCTCCGCGAGCACGGCCCTGATCGCCTTCTCCACGCCGATCTGCGTGCCCGTCAGATAATCATGCGCCACCCCGAAATTGAGCGGCGTAAGGTCAAGATCATGGGCAAAGAGGAAATTGCCGATCTCGTCATACAGCTTGCGTCGGCGATTGATCTCGCGATGGGCGCTGCTGCCCGCGCGCGGGCGCTGCGGTCCGGTTTCCTCTGCTTCTTCTTCAGCGTCGCCTTTGCCCGACAGGCCGCGTGCCCATCGCGTAAGGCGGTCAGCCAGGCCGTGCTGCGGATTTGCGGATGATGATGCCCCAGTCATGCCCCTGTATAACGGCCTGGAGCTAACCAAGTTAAGGGCGCAGAGGCCTAAAAATTACAAGCCGCTGATCGGCAGGCGATATTCTTTCGCGTCATATGTCGGCGCCGATCAGCCAGTCCCGGAAGATGCGCACTGCGCGGGTCTGCAGTGCGCGCGGGCGGCACACGAAATAATAACGATAGGGGCTTTCCACGCGGGTTTCCGGAAACAGCCGCACCAGCCGCGGGTCCTGCGCCTCATTATAATGGCTGGCGTGCATCACGGCGATGCCAAGTCCCTGCGCCGCAGCTTCCAGCATCAGCTGCCCGGAATCATAATTGTCGATCGCCAGCGGCTGCAGGTCGGGCAGCTTGACCGCTTCCTTCCATGCGTCGAACGACATCACCATGTCGCGGTGAAGAAGGATTGTGTGTTGCGCCAGATCTGCGGGAGACGCCAGCTTGTTGGGTGCCTCCAGCAGCGCCTTGCGCCCGATCAGATAGACTTCGTCATGATCCAGTTCATGGGCGTAGAGCGCCGGGTCGATATCCTTGGCAAGGACGATCGCGGCGTCCAGCCCTTCGCCCAGCCGGGCCACCGCATGCGGCGTCGTTTCAATGTCGATATGGAGTTGCGGATGCTTCTGCCGCAACGCGCCGAGATGCGGGAAGAGGCGTTGAGTGGCGAAAAGGGGCATGACCGCAAGGCGCAGGCGCAGCTGGTTGCCGCCGCTCTGAATATTTTCCAGCGCCTGGCTGAGAGAATCAAGAGCGGGGGCGATATCGTCGAGCAGCTTCTGCCCGTCCGCATTGATTTCCAACGCCTGATGCTTGCGGTCGAACAGCGGCCTTCCGATAAAACGCTCCAGCGCCTGGACGCGGCGGCTGAGCGCAGGTGTCGAGAGGGCCAATTCCTCCGCCGCAGCCTTCACCGAGCCGAGGCGGGCGACCTGCACAAAGGCCTCGAGGGCGGTAAGGGGCGGCAATCTGCGCATAAATGATTCAACAGCTTAGCATTTGATCTGCTGCGACGCGTCATCGTTTCCAAGTGAGCGACGCATGGTCCAGTTCGAAGCATCTTCTTTCTACCGAGCAGGAAAACGCGTCAACTGGCAAGATGCAAATTTTGCAACTCCCTGATTCTTTTCGCACTTGCAAAATTACATGCTGCAGCGCACATCGGAAAGGCCTTTCAGGCATCCTCTCCTAAAACTTTCCGGGCTGACCTTCGGGTCGGCCCTTTTTTTGTCTCGGATTAACATCATCACCGGGCTCTTTCCTTGACCTCTGACGTTTCCTATCTCGTTACGCAGTAACAAGAGTGGGGATGGCAATGGCCGAACAGGACAGCCCGGAACGCAGGATTCAGGTCGCAAATGCAAGGCCTGAGGACGCTGGACGCGGGCTCGCACGGATACCGCTGGCGGTGATGACGGAACTTCACCTCGCGGAAGGCGATGTTATCGAGATCACCGGGAAACGGTCCACGCCTGCACGCGTGGTACGGCCTTACAAGGAAGATGAAGGCTTGGACGTGCTGCGCCTGGACGGCTTGCAGCGCGCCAATGCCGGGGTGGGATCGGGCGACTTCGTTCACATCAGAAAGGTCGAACCCCGCGCAGCCCAGCGTGTCGTGTTCGCGCCTGCACAAAATAATTTGCGGTTGCAGGGAAATCCGGAAGCGTTGAAGCGGGTGTTTTTTCAGCGGCCCTTGGCATCTGGGGACATTGTTGCGACGGCCGGACAGCAGCAGGTGCCGCCCGGCGACATGCCGCCGCAGCTGCGCCAGATGCTCGCAGCGCCTGCCTATGCCCTGCAGGAAATCCGCCTGGTGGTCGTATCCACCACGCCCAAGGGCGTGGTCCAGATCGATGCGGATACGGAGATCGATCTGCGCGCCGAATATGAGGAACCGCGCGAATTGCGCCGCGCGGACGTCACCTATGACGATGTAGGGGGCATGGCCGAGGCCATCGACCAACTGCGCGAGATGGTCGAACTGCCGCTGCGCTATCCCGAACTGTTCGAACGCTTGGGCGTCGATCCGCCCAAGGGGGTGCTGCTGCACGGCCCGCCGGGAACCGGCAAGACGCGGCTTGCGCGCGCCGTTGCGAATGAATCGGAGGCTGAGTTCTTCCTGATCAACGGACCGGAAATCATGGGCTCTGCCTATGGCGAATCCGAAAAACAGCTGCGTGAGATATTCGAGGCGGCGGCGAAGTCCTCGCCCTCGATCCTTTTCATCGACGAGATCGATTCGATCGCCCCCAAGCGCGGTAGTGTGACCGGCGAGACGGAAAAGCGGCTGGTCGCGCAGTTGCTGACGTTGATGGACGGCTTGGAGCCGCGCACCAACCTGGTCGTCATCGCCGCCACCAACCGCCCGGAGGCGATCGACGAGGCGCTGCGGCGGCCAGGCCGTTTCGACCGCGAAATCATTGTTGGCGTCCCCGATGAAAGAGGCCGCCGTGAGATCATGGGCATCCACACGCGCGGCATGCCGCTC
>Ga0105148_100010_pt1 | contig 31424 bp, 28 predicted proteins | sample RS_199metaG_FD_91502 | JGI IMG/M metagenome (GOLD analysis project Ga0105148, IMG submission 91502) | Switchgrass associated microbial communities from Austin, Texas, USA, to study host-microbe interactions - RS_199 metaG | ecosystem: Host-associated > Plants > Roots > Rhizosphere | place: USA... | reverse complement strand
GCCGGGAAGGCGGCGAGGACGGTTGGAGCCTCCGCACCAAGCTGCGCTGGAAGCCCGTCGATGGCCTGCGCATGACGTTGAGCGGCGATTATAGCAACAACGATCAGGAACAGCTGCCTAACACCTTGCTGGCGACCACGCCCAGCATTTTCGGCGGTGCGTTCAACGTGTTCGCTGGTAGCTACAACTGCGCCATCGCAGGCCAGTCCACCGGCTGCGGCAATGGACCGCCGTCCTTTGTCTATGCACAGCGCCGCGCGGGCCGCAACGGCTTGTTCGACCTGCCGCCAATCTTCGGCGTCAATGCTGATTCCAATCCGGACAATAATCGGCTGCCCTATGACAATCGTTTCATCACCGGGAACAAGGATACGAGCTATGCGACCGGGTCCAACTTCTCGCACATGAAATCCTACGGTGCGGCGGGCACGATCGAATATGATCTGGCGGACAGCCTGACCTTGAAGTCGATCACCGCTTATCGTGAACTGCATTGGGCGGCCGGGCTGGACGTGGACGGTTCGCCGATCAATATGCTGCATGTCAGCTTTGAGATGAACCAGAAGCAGTTCAGCCAGGAATTGCAGCTCCTCGGCAATGCGCTCGACGATCGCCTGAAATTCGTCCTGGGCGCCTATTATTTCAAGGAATCGGGCAATCTGCACGAATATGTGACATTTGCCGAAGGCCTGCTGTCGATCGACGGCGACAATGTGCTGAGCACCAAGAACGGCGCGCTGTTCGGCCAGGTTGATTTCAAGCCGAACGACCTGATCGGCATCACGCTCGGCGCACGCTATACGAAGGAAAAGAAGTCGTTCGAAGGGTCGCAGACCGATCTCAACGGCCTAACCTACAAGATACTGAACGGCTTTGGTGTCCCGCCCTGCGCCTCGCTGACGCCGATCACCGATGCGTGCCGTATTGCCGCGGGCTTCCCGAACGCGAACGCCCCGCTGCAACTGTATCCGGCGGGCGTCAACCGCAAGACCTTCGATAATTTCTCACCCAAGATCGGTATTCAACTGTATCCGGCCGACGATGTGATGGCCTATGCTTCCTGGTCGAAGGGGTACAAGACCGGCGGCTGGACTACGCGCCTGTCAGCGCCACTGCCCACCGCGCCCAGCTTTGACGAGGAAAAGGCGACAACCTGGGAAGTGGGTTTGAAATCCAAGCTTCTGGACAATCACCTACAGCTGAACTTCGCAGCCTTTACGACCAACTACAAAGGCATCCAGCTCAACTTCCAGCAGGGCATTTCGCCGACGATCCAGAATGCAGGCGACGCGCGCATCAAGGGCTTCGAGGCTGAAATGCTGTTCGCGCCCTCCAGTTTCTTTACCCTGAATGCGTCGCTCGGCTATATCGACGCCAAATATACGTCGGTCTTGCCAGGAGCCGTCGTCGCGGCCAACCCGCTGCAGGCAGGTGTGTTCAAGGGTGCGGAACTGCCCAAGACGCCGCACTGGAAGGTCAATGTCAGCCCGCGTTTCGAATTCGACATGGGCAGCGTCAAGGTCATCGCGCTGGCTGACTGGACCTACACGTCGCGGATGAGGAACGACACGGAAGGCACCTTCCTGCTGGAGCGCAAGGCTTCCAATGTCGTGAACGCCAATGTCACGGTGCGGATGCCTGACGATCGGTACAGCGTCACAGTGGGCGGCACGAACATCTTCGACGAACGCTTCCTTACAAACGGCCAGGCACAGATCGCCGGGGGTTCGATCTACGGCACCTATAACCGTCCTGCGGAATGGTACGCGCGGCTTGGCGTCAAGTTCTGACCGGCACTTATCCCCAATAAGGATATTCATAATGTCGAACATAATGACCGCTCCTCCCTCGACCGCATTCAAGATCGTCGATGTGCCCGAAAATCTGGAGCATGTGATAGAAGCGCGGGGCGTCATGGGGAGTTTCGTCAGTACGGCGGAAACCGATAGTCCCTGGGTGCCATTTGGCGACAATGCCGCCATCCGACACCTGGCCTTCGACGTCCGGCAGAATATCTACTGCAACGTGCTCTGGCTGAAGGGGCCGGGCGTCGTTGGCACCCACAAGCATCGCGGGCGGCTGGTGATGATGTGCCTGGAAGGCAGCCTGCGCTATCTGGAACATGACTGGGTCGCAGGGCCTGGTGACTTCTTCCTGGAAGTGCCCGGCGAACGTCACACGCTGGTCAGCGAACATCCGCAGGGCGGCAAGCTATGGGGATGGATGCAGGGGCCGATCGAATTCTACGACGAAAATGGCCAGTTCGTCGAAACGGCCGACGTCTGGTGGTTCATCAACCATTATGAGACCTATTGCCGGGAGAACAACATTCCGATCAACCCGCAGCTCTACCTCTGATCGGGGGTGCCCGCCGGGACGGACAGAGGGAGCGCATTTCCTCTGTCCGTCCGGCGGGCAAAGGACTGAAGCGGCGCGGCCCGCCAATCCTCTGACCCCGCTGGATCAGTGGGCAACAGCCTATGACCTTGCCCTTCGCCGAAATGAACATGCGCCATTTGCGCGCGGTCGTCGCGATTGACGACCGTGGCACGCCCAGCGCCGCAGCGCAGGATGGCTTCTAGGAGAATTCAGAAATGGCTATCGGTAATCTCGGCTATGATCGGGCCGATCTGGAAGATATTCCCGGTACCACGATCTTCACTGTCGCTTCCTCGCGGCGCGCCTACCACCTCCACCGCTTCTGCATGTCGCTGATGAAGGCCGATAACCGTCCTGCATTCAAAGCGGATGAGGCGGGCTATCTGGCGCGCTTTGGAATGACGGACGAGCAGACGAGCGCCGTGCTGGCGCGGGATTACAACCGGCTGATCGCGCTGGGCGGCAACTTCTATTTCCTGATCAAGATCGCCAGTTGCGACGGCATCAGCGCGGCGCAGGCGGTCAGCACGATGACCGACCTTTCCACCGAAGATTACACGGCGATGATGCTGGCTGGCGGGCGTTCTCCCGAAGGCGTCCGATCCATCAGCGGGAGATTTTGATCATGGCGCGCATCACCGCAGGCGTGGCGACCAGCCATGTGCCCGCTATCGGGGCGGCAATGGACCTGAAGAAGACGCAGGAACCCTATTGGAGCCCGCTGTTCGACGGATATGAAAAGAGCCGCGCCTGGCAGAAGGACGCAAAGCCTGACGTCGTCATCCTGGTGTTCAATGACCATGCGACCAGCTTGATGCTGGAGGTCGTGCCGACTTTCGCCATCGGTTGCGCCGAACATTATCGTCCGGCCGACGAAGGATGGGGTGCCCGTCCCGTGCCGGTGGTGCAGGGCCATCCCGAGTTGGCCGCGCACATTGCGGAGAACCTGATCATCGACGAATTCGACATGACGATCCTCAATGACATGGATGTTGATCATGGCATGACGGTTCCCTTGTCGCTGCTGTTCGGCGAAGTCGATCAGTGGCCCACGCGCGTGATCCCGGTGCTGGTCAACGTCACCCAGTTCCCGCCGCCGTCGGGTGACCGATGCTGGCGGTTGGGCGAGGCGATCGGGCGTGCGGTCGCGAGCTTCCCCGAGGATCTGAACGTGCAGGTGTGGGGCACCGGCGGCATGAGCCACCAGTTGCAGGGCAAGCGTGCGGGCCTCATCAACAAGCCGTTCGACCAGGATTTCCTGGAAAAGTTGACGAGTGATCCGCAGTCGCTGCGCAAGCTGACCCATTATGACTATCTGCGCGAGGCGGGGTCGGAAGGGATTGAGCTGATCATGTGGCTGGTAATGCGCGGTGCGCTGGGGGCTGACGTGAACGAAGTCCACCGCTTCTACCATGTACCCGCGTCCAACACGGCGGTCGGCCATATCGTGCTGGAAGCGGCGTGACCATGATTGGGGAGGAGGAGCGGCGCGCGATCGAATGGGATTGCGCGCGCCTCGTCCACCATTATGCCAACCTCAATGACGCGGCCCAATGGGCAGCGGCGGCGGCGCTGTTCGTTGAGGATGGCCTGCTGTTCCGCCCAAGTGCCCCCGATCAGCCGATCGCGGGCAGGGACGCTATATTGGCGGCCTTTCTCGCGCGCCCGCCGCGCACAACACGCCATGTGTGCGCCAATGTCGTCATAGACGTCCTGAGCTCCGACAGCGCGACGGGGGAGAGCGCGATGCTGCTGTTCACCAGCACGGGCGCGCCGCTTGTCGGTTCCTTCCACGACCGCTTCACGCGTACGGCGGACGGATGGCGATTCCAGGAACGCAAGGGTTCGCTCATCTTTTCCGGCTGAGGCTGGCCGATTTCAATCCTGATGCTACAAGTCGGATCATGAACGAACAGACGCTGTCCCCTACCGTCAAATCCGCCATGCGCACCATCGACATCATCGAATATGTCGTATCATGCCGACGCCCGCTGGTGGCGCAGGAGATCGCGCAGGCACTGTCGATCCCGGTCAGCAGCCTGTCCTACCTGCTCTCGACGCTGACCGAACGCGGCTATCTGCAGCGGGAAGGACGGCGGTACAGCGCAGGTCCGGGACTTGCCCGGCTGCAAGGCCCCGCTCCTGCTTTCTCCCTGACTGAACGTGCGGCGCCGCTCGTGCGGTCCTTGCGTGTCCAACTGAATGAGACGAGTTCCTTCTTCGTCCGCCAGGGCTGGGAAATGGAAGCGTTGGTGACAGAAACGAGTGATCATGCTCTGCGCTATGCGGTCCAGACGGGGCGGCGGACGCCGCTCCATTGCTATTCGGCGGGCAAGGCCCTGCTGGCGGCGATGCCTGACGAGCTGTTCGATCGCTATTTGGAAGAATCGGCGCGCGAAGCCTTCACGGCCACCACGATCGTGGACGAGGAGGCGTTGCGCGAAGAAATCCGGCACGTTCGCGAAACCGGCGTCGCGCGGACATGTGAGGAAAGCACGCCCGGCATTTACGGGCTTGCTTATGCGGCACGGGCAGACGGGGAGGTGGTGGGGGCGTTCAGCGTCGCCATTCCCGTGGTCCGCTATGATGAGGCACTTGAGAAGCGGGTTGTTTCCGCGCTGACCCGGACGGCGGCTCTCTTCGATATCGCCTAGCGACTCACGCCGGATTTCTGGTTCGAAAAAAAAGCCGCCCGTGCTGTCTCGGCAGAGCGCACGGACGCAGTCACACACTCGCCAGAGGATGGTTGGCGAGCGATTTTGCAGCGAATTAACCGGCTGGGCGCCAGGGAGCGAAACGCCCAGCCGGTTGGATGATCAGGCGGTCTTGCGGGTCCGCCAGCCATCCGCGTAAGCGTCGCGCGCGACTTCGGAATAAGGCGCGGGGCTGACAGTGGCCTGGATTTCGACCTGGATATGCGGCTCCACGGTCGGCTTGCTGGTGCCGCCATCGGGTTCGCCCCACAGCAGCGTCACCTTCGTGCCCGGTTCCGCATAGTCGGCGTCGACCATGGCAAGCGTCAGCATCCGTCCTTCATTGGCGCTGTAGCCGACCCAGGTGGACAGTCCGACCTGCTTGCCGTCCGCGAGCACCGCGTCGAACGGATGCATCGAATAAACCGCCGAGGGAAATTCGAAATATTTTGCGCGGTCGCCCTTTTGGAAGGCGGAGCCGATGACGCGGGCGACGTCCTGGCTGTCGAGTGCCAGCGTGACCTTCTTGCGGTGCGGTCCGGCGGCGATCCTTTCCAGCGCCTCGCGACCGACAAAGTCATGGTCGAACTTGACGAACGGGCCGTAGCCAAGATCCCAAGGCGTCAGATAATAGCCTTCGACGCTGTCTGGCACATAGCTGCCGCCGATCGAGGCCTTCGCCTCATAGGAGTTGGCAGTCAGCCATTCGCGGTAGGGCTTGAGCGCCTCGCCGGTATAGACGGCCGGAAGCGGGGAGGGGATCCAGCCGGATTCCAGAGTATTCGAAGAATAGGTTCGGCCGCCGACAAGGGTAAGGCCGAAGGGTTCGCCCGCCTTGATCAGCGCCTGGCGCACGGTTTCGCGCTCGGCCCACGGGCCGAACAGTTCGTAGCCAGGCTGGCCCGCCATGCCATGCCGCAGCGCGCGGACCTTGCATCCGGCGATGTCGAGCGTGGTCATGTGGAAGAATTTGAGGTCGGGCGGAGTCTGGCCCATTGCGGCCTCAAGCGTCTTCATCGCGTTGGGGCCTTGCAGCTGATAGCGGTAGGACTTGCGGTTTTCCGGGTCGGGACGGACTGCGGTGCGCTCGTCGCGCTCGACCTTGACGTTCCACTTGCCGGTCTGGGCATGATATTCCACCCATTCGATCGCGGGTGCCCGGCCGACCAGGTTGAAGCGGTTTTCTTCCAGGTAGAAGAGGATCACGTCGCCGATGACATAGCCATCCGGGGTCACCGGCACCCACTGCTTGGCGCGATCGGGGATGAAGCCCTTGAAGCTGTTGACGCCCAGATAGTTGAGCATCGCGAACGCGTCTGGTCCGCTGACTTCCAGGTCGACCATGTGGTAGGACTGGTTGAACAGCACGGCCCTGGTCGCCCAGGCATTCTGTTCGTTGCGCCAGTTGGAATATTCGGCCGGGACCCCGGGATAGGCGTTCGGTCCGGTCTGCTGGTTGCGCAGGAAGCTTACCAGGTCGCCTTGTCCTTCCAGAACCCTTTCGAGGCTTTCAGTCATTCATCGTCTCCCATTGTCGTGATAGTGGAACCGGCGGGCATCTCCAGCCAGCCGGCAATGGCTTGATTAAGGGCATCAGGCGCTTCGGCGGGCAGCATGTGGCCCGCTCCGGCGATGATCTGAAGGCGGGCATCAGGGATGCGCGACGCGATGAAGCGATGCTGTTCGAGCGGGCTCCATTCATCGTCCGCACCGACCGCCACCAGCGTAGGGCAGCGGATCTGCGGCAGCAGCGATTCCACTTCGGGTCGCTTCAGCAACGCTGTGATCTGCGCGGCGTAGGTGTCGACGCCCGCTTGCACGGACATGAGGTGCAGTGGAGCGATCAGCGCCTGATCAGAGCGGCGGGCGGGCGCGACCATGGGCGGCAACCAGCGGCCGACAAGCGCATCGGCGCCCTGTTCACGGCCGAGCGCCAGCAGGGCGTGGCGCTTTTCGGCTTCGCCCGGGCGGATGGTGTGCGTGCCGGTGCTGACTAGCGCGAGCCGTTCGACCCGCTCTGGCGCCATCCTCACCACCTCCAGCGCGACGCGCGCGCCCATGGAATGGCCCAGCAGCGACATTTTCGCTGGGCCTATCTCGAGCACGTGGCGCGCCATCGCAGGAATGCTGTCGCACGCGCCAAATCCGTCGACCGCCGTTGCGCCGGCGAAATGCCGCAGCTGATCGGCGAACACCCGCGAATCGCACAGGAGACCTGGCAAAAGCAGCAGCGGCGCGGCGCGCGATGACACGATAACCTCTCCAAATTCGCGTTCGTGAAATTTCTTATATACGAATATAATCAATTCCGCTAGAGACGATTTCGAAAAGATCAGATGCCCGCGACGCCAGCCGGCGGGCTCCTTACAAAGCAGGAGAGCGACTATGGCGGGAGCCGCGACGATCCATCCGAATTGGGAACAGCATATCCCCACGCGCATCACGGACGGCTATTCCCTGGAAATGACGGCGAAGGATTGCGACGCGCTGCGTGCGGCCGCGTCCCTGCTGGCGCCTGCCACGCCGATCGCCATCACCTTCCTGCCGGGCGAGACGATCGACGCGCGAATCGGTGCTGCGAAGCTGGTCCGCGACCTGGGCTTTGAACCGATGTCGCATCTGTCGGCGCGGCGGATCGCATCGTATGAGGAACTGGAACAAACGGTAAGGCGCACGGCGGAGGAAGCCGGCGTGCAGCGCATGTTCCTGGTGGCGGGCGATCCGCCCGTGCCCGCCGGGCCGTTCGAAGACGCGCTGTCGATGCTGCGCACCGGCCTGTTCGAAAGTTACGGCGTCAAGGCGATCGGCATCGCAGGCCATCCCGAAGGTCATCCGGTGATGGATGAAGAAGGTCGATGGAGCGCGCTCGCCGCGAAATGCGCTGATGTGGCGGATCGCGGCATGGCGCCGTTGATCGTCACGCAGTTCGGGTTCGACGCCGTGCCGGTGCTCGAGTGGCTGGTCGCCCTGCGCGGGCGGGGCATCGACGCGCCGGTCCGCGTCGGCGTTCCGGGCCCTGCGGGGATCAAGACGCTGCTGCGCTTCGCGGCGCACTGCGGCGTCGGCGCGTCTGCGGCGGTGCTTTCGAAATATGGCATTTCCCTGTCGCGCCTGCTGGGCGCTGCAGGACCCGACCGGCTGGTGAGCGAGATCGCCGCTGGCCTGCGCTCCGAACACGGCCCGGTGCGGCTCCACTTCTATCCTTTCGGCGGACTGACGAAGACTGCGGAGTGGATCGACCAGCACCGGGCCAATCAGAATTGACGCAAGCACTCAAGAGGGGGATCCATTGACCCAAGTCTGCATCCTGACATTGTCCTGCGCCGACCGGCCGGGACTGGTCGCCACCGTCGCGGCGTTCCTGACGTCCCATGGCGGGAACATCCTGGAAGCGCAGCAATATGACGACCGCGACAGCGGCCTGTTCTTCATGCGTGTCGTCGCCGAACTGACCGATCCTTCGAACGGTATCGATGAGCTGAACGCGGCATTCCGACCGGTCGCGAACGAACATGGCATGGACTGGACGCTGCGCGACGCGGCGGAGCGGCGGCGCGTGCTGTTGCTGGTTTCGAAGTTCGACCATTGCCTGGGCGACCTTCTGTATCGCCATCGCATCGGAGAGCTGTCGATGGATGTCGTCGGCATAGTTTCCAATCACCCGATGGCGTCGCTCAACACGACAATGATCGGCGACATCCCCTATCATCACCTGCCCGTGACCAGGGATACGAAGGCGCAGCAGGAAGCGCAGATCAAACGGATCGTGGAGGACACCGGCGCGGAACTGATCGTGCTGGCGCGTTACATGCAGATCCTGTCCGATGACCTTGCTGCCTATCTGTCGGGCCGCTGCATCAACATCCACCACAGTTTCCTGCCGGGCTTCAAGGGCGCCAAGCCCTATCACCAGGCGCATGCGCGCGGGGTAAAGATGATCGGCGCGACGGCGCATTATGTCACCGCCGACCTCGACGAAGGTCCGATCATCCACCAGGATGTCGAGCCGATCAGCCATGCCGACAGGCCCGATGATCTGGTGCGCAAGGGCCGCGACATCGAACGGCGCGTGCTGGCGACGGCGGTCGCCTATCATCTGGAAGACAGGGTCCTGGTCAATGACGCCCGCACAGTCGTATTCCGCAACTGAGCCGCGCATGGCCGCAGTGATCGACGGCAAGGCGCTCGCCCGGACGATCGGCGAGGATACCGCCCGGCAAGCGGCCGCCTTGCACGAGCGGACCGGCGTGCTTCCCACCCTGGCCGTGGTGCTGGTGGGGGAAGATCCGGCCAGCCAGGTCTATGTGCGTCGCAAGGTCAAGGAAACCAAGGTGGCCGGCATGCGGTCGATCGAGCATCGGCTGGATGCGTCGATCGGCGAGGATGAGCTGCTGGCCCTGATCGCGTCGCTGAACGCCGATCCGTTCGTCCACGGTATATTGGTGCAGCTGCCGCTTCCACGCCAGATCGACGCGACGCGGGTGCTGGACGCGATCGATCCAGCCAAGGATGTGGACGGTTTCCACCCGGTCAATGTCGGACGGCTGTCGACCGGGATCGGCGGGCTGGTGCCGTGCACGCCGCTGGGGTGCATGCGGCTGCTCGACACAGTGGTGCGCGACTATCGCGGCCTGAACGCGGTGGTGATCGGCAAGTCCAACATCGTCGGCAAGCCGGTCGCGATGCTGCTGCTGGAACGCGAATGCACGGTTACTGTCACGCATATCGCGACCAAGGGCCTGCCGGACATCGTGCGCACCGCCGACATCGTCGTGGCGGCGGCGGGCAGCCCCCGGCTAGTGCGCGGCGAATGGGTCAAGCCAGGCGCGGTGGTGATCGATGTCGGCATCACGCGCGTCATGGACGAGGATGGAAAGGAACGGCTGGTGGGCGATTGTGCCTTTGACGAGCTTGGCCATGCGGCGGCGGTGACGCCGGTGCCCGGTGGTGTGGGGCCGATGACCATTGCCTGTCTGCTCGCCAACACGGTGCAGGCAGCCAAACGGGCGGCGGCCCTTGGCTGAGTCCTGTTCCACCACGCGGGTTGCGGTGCGCGACCTGCCGCTGATGGCGGACATCGGCATCAATCCCGACGAAATCGGCATGCTGCAGCCATTGGTGGTCAGCGTGACGCTGCTGGTCGATCCCGTGACCGAGGATATGCTGGGCGCGACGATCGATTATCGCCGCGTCCATGAACTGGCGCGCACGCTGGCGGAAAAGCGGATCGGGCTGATTGAGACATTCGGCGCCGAACTGGCGCGTTCATGCCTCGCCTTCGATCGGGTGCGCCAGGCAGAGGTCACCATCGACAAGCCGCGCGCGTTGACCACGGGCATGGCGTCGGTCACGATAGCGATGTCGAAGTGAGGGGGGCGACCAGGCCGGTGATCCTACGAAGGCAGGAGTTCAGTCGAGGCGGTGGGACTGGGCTCCTGCCTTCACAGGATCACGTCGGCAGACTCGGCCCGGACGAATTTCTTAACCGAACCTCTCACCGCCCTTCCGGAACGCAGTCGGTGACTGGCCGAATTCCTGCGCGAAACAGCGCGCCAGATAGCCCGGATCGTTGAAGCCGCAGGCATAGGCCATCTCGCTGACCGTCAGGCTGCGATAGGCCGGGTCCTCCAGCATGCCGCGCACCCGCGCGAGCCGGATCGTGCGCAGTTCCCGCCCGACGCTCGTCCCCGCCGCGGCGAAGAGGGTGTGAAGGTAGCGCACCGATATGCCATGCTGTGCAGCGATCGCCGCGGGGGTCAGATCGGGATCGGCGAAGTAGTTCGTCAAGGTGCGGCGGATTTGATGGAGCAGCCGGCGGCGGTGGGTTGTCTCCTCGCTCGCCATGCCTTCGCACATCAGCGCCAGGCATCCACCCAGCTGGTCGCTGACCAGATGGGACGGCAGCGCGACCCCTTCCTCCACCGCGCTGCCGATGCTTCGCAGCAACCCGTCGATCGCCGGGCCCCAGCGCGAATTGCTGACCAGCGGGCGGATGGTGCAGGCATGCGGATCGGGCAGCCAGCGTTCGATCCAGGCGCTGGGCAGCGCGATCAGATAGCTTTCCGACAGGGCCGAAGTCACGAAGGTAAAATCTTCGAGATGGCTGAACAGCATCGCCTGCCCGGCGTCGAGAGTCGCTTCCCGCCCATTCTGGCGCATGGTGATGTTGCCGCTGCGCATATAGACCAGGTCGAAGCGCGCCGGAGCGCCATGGCGCCCGCTGGTGTCGTGCACCCCCTGTTGGCTGGTGGCGGTGATTGCGGAAAACTGGACGTCGCCAATGTCCTGCCGGTGAAATTCGCCGCGAAATTGCTGGCGATCGGGCACGCATATGTCGATGGGCGTCAGATGCGCCTGCACCTGCCCATGCCAATGGTCAAAGGCGGGTATTCCTTCCGTCGACGCCGTCGATACGTGGTAGCCGGGGCCACTCACCCGCGATCCATCTCCCTGCGTGCGCTGCCGGTTGCGCGATGAGGGCGATGATAGCGGGAAAGTAGGCCTCAGGTCAAAGGTCGAGGAGCAGCAAAGGCGACCGTGCACGCGAACAGCAGGGGGTGAAGAGCTTTCCTTCGTCCCGTTCCTCGTCGGTTAGATAGCTGTCGCGATGATCCGGCACCCCTTCCAGCACGCCCGTCACGCAGGTGCCGCACACGCCCTGTTCACAGCTGACCGGGACGTCGACCCCCGCTTGGGCCAGAACGCTGAAGACCGAGCTGCCGGGCGGAATGGTGAAGGTCGCGCCGGTGCTGGCGATGCGCACGTCGAAGGGCTGGTCGCCATCCTGCGTCAGCGGTTCAGCGGCCTCGAACAGTTCGCGGTGGATATTGGCTTCCGCCCAGCCGAGCCGCAGCGCCTCTTCGCGCACCGCGCTCATAAAGCCCGCCGGACCGCAGACATAGAGATGGGTGCCGGCGTCGGCCTGATCAAGCACGGCGGCGGGGGCGAAGCGGGCCGCCTCGTCCTCCTGACTGAAATAGTTGCGGCCGCCCAGCTGCTCGACCGGACCCATGAACGCGGCGGCCCCGCGTGTGCGGCAGCAATAATGGAGCTCGAAGGGGGCGCTATCCCCGGTCAGCGCAGCGGCCATCGACAGGATGGGGGTGATGCCGATGCCGCCGCCAATCAGGATGTGCCGTCCCGCCTCCGGCGACAGCGCGAACAGGTTTCGGGGCGCGCCGACGATCACTTGCCGTCCGGGGTGGAAGGCATCATGCACACGGGCCGATCCGCCGCGCGACTGCTGCTCGCGCAATACGGCTATCTGGTAACGATGCCGTTCCGCGGGATCGTTGCACAGCGAATATTGGCGCACGATGTCGCCGCCGACCGCGACATCGATGTGCGCGCCGGCGGCAAACGGCGGCAATTCGCTGCCATCGGCCCGGGCAAGATCGATCCGCACTATGTCCGGGGTGAGTTGCTCCCTTGCCGTGATTTCGAGCGTCAGCCCGCCGGTCAGCTTCGCCATCGCCGCCTCAGATCACCGGTTCGACGGGCAGGCGCGTTCCTGCCTTGCGCTTGAGCAGTTCCAGCGGCGCCTGCGCGCCGGGCTGCGGCATCGCGCCCTGCGCCTCTTCGGCGATCAGCTTCTTCATGATGCGCCGCGCTCGGGTCGCCGCGACATCCGCCGAGGCCATGACCGGACCCATTTCGTCCAGCGTCCGCGTGCCCATCATCCGCTGTTGCTGCTCCAGGATCGGCTTGTCCTGGCCCACGAACGCGATTTCGATCGCAGCCCGCCACATCTCATCGACCGACGGATCGTCGACCTTGTAGTTGCGGGCGAAAGACCAGAAATACCAGCTGGAGGTCGCATCCCTCGGCGTGAGGAGATCGCAGCCAAAGAGCCACACGCCCTCGTCCCGCGTCTTGCCGACCGGGGTCACGCCGACGTCGAGCAGCAGATTGCCCGGCGGGTCCCAGCGCATATAGGCCCAATGGTCGACATTTTCGGTATAGTTGTCGAAGGCGGCGGCCCAGGCGGGCGGCGGCGCGCCGTCATGCGCCCAGCGGTTGGACCACACCGTCGTGCCGCTTTGCAGCGTCTCCAGCTTGCTGCGGGTCAGCGCCTCGCTGTCCAGAACGCCTTCATGGACGAATTCGGCATGGGTCAGGTCGAGCAGATTGTCGCTGATCAGTTCGTAGTTGGCCGCGACCTCCATCATCCCTTCGATGCGGCGGAAGGACGGATCGTTATTGCAGGCAAAGTCAGGAATGGTGCTTTCGTCGGCATGGTCCGGGTCGCCCAGCCACAGCCAGATCATGTCGTAGCGCTCAACCACGGCGTAGCGCTTCACCCGCATCTTGGCGGGGATGATGCCATCGATCAGCGGGCTCTTGGTGCAGCCGCCCGACGTGCCGAAGCGGAACCCGTGATAGCCGCACTGGATATCGTCGCCGATCAACTTGCCGACGCTGAGCGGCGCGAAGCGATGCGGGCAGATATTGCCCAGCGCCACTGGATCGCCGTTTTCCGTGCGGTAGAAAACGATGGATTCGTCGCAGATCTGGCGCTCCAGCAAGGTGCGTCCGATTTCACTGCTCCAGGCCGCGACATACCAGCAATTTTTCAGGAACATCAATCTCTCCAGTCCTTGTCTGCCTTGGCGGCTTTCTTGTCTGACACAAGGATAGAGCGGACCGGGCGACCCGGCTTGGACTGGAGAGCATCAAATCGGGGACAGGAGTGTGCTGCCTGTGGTGGCCTTCTGGTACCGCCATCCGTTGCGAATAGGCGCGTAATGGGTAAGAAGAAGGCCCGCTATGTCTCGACGCAAGGAGCCGGCGATCCCGGCTGATTTACTCGACCAGCTTCGACCGGCAGCGATGCGGCTACGAGGCGAGTCTTCCCGGGGCTTGGCGGCGACTGGATGGCGTTCAAGCTCAACGGAAAGCAGGATCGTCCGACTCGTCGAGCCTTCATGGCGCTAGCGCACGCCATTGGTTTGCCTCAGGGCGATGCTGATGAGGCCATTGCCGAACGGATCCACCGTCATGCAAACGTCATCGAAAGCGTCAAACTTCAGGGCTTCGCGTCGGAATTTGAGGCTGCTGTTCCTGCGCAAGGCAAAATGTTGGCGCTGCTGTACGAGCGCTGCGCTATGCTCGCTAGAGATACCGAATAGATCATGGCTGCCCGGTGGGCCATGCGCGTCACGGTTGCCGGAGATAAGGCGACCCAGTTTACTGATCCACATTGGCATCCACGCCGAGCTGCGAGGCCGCCACCCGCAAGCGTTTATCACAACAAAAACCCCGCAAAACCGTTGGCTTTACGGGGTTTTCGATGGTGGGCGTGGCAAGGATTGAACTTGCGACCCCTGCGATGTCAACACAGTGCTCTACCACTGAGCTACACGCCCACGGGAGTTGCGCCAATAGCGGCGGTCGGAGGGGTGTGCAAGCGGGAAATTAGCTTGTCCCTCAATTCTCTGGACAGCGCTGGTTCAGCTCATATGCTGCAGTGCAAAGGGGGCGCCAACGGCATGATAAAGATCGACGATGCGACGGGCGAAGCGGCGCAGCCGCTGCCCTTTTACCGGCAACTTTATGTGCAGGTGCTTGCGGCGATCGGCATCGGCATACTCATCGGTCATTTCTTCCCGCAGACGGGCGTCGCGCTTCAGCCGCTAGGGGAGGCGTTCATCAAGCTGGTGAAGATGATCATCGCGCCTGTCATCTTCCTCACGATCGTGACCGGCATCGCCGGTATGAAGGAAATCGGCGCGATCGGGCGCGTGGCGGCAAAGGCTTTCGCCTATTTCCTGACTTTCTCCACGCTCGCCCTCATCGTCGGGCTGATCGTCGCCAATGTCGTGCATCCGGGGGCGGGCCTCAACATTGACCCGGCGAGCCTGGATGCTGGCAAGGTCGCGGAATATCAGCAGCAGGCGCATGACCGCACGTTGACGGGCTTTCTGATGGACATCATTCCCGGCACGCTGATCTCGGCGGTCGCGGACGGCCATAACATCCTGCAGGTGCTGTTCGTGGCGATCCTGTTCGGAATCGCCTTGACCCTGATCGGGGAGAAGGCGGAGCCGCTGATGCAGGTGCTGGAGTCGGCAAGCCACGCCATCTTCAAGCTCGTGTCGATCCTCATGAAGGCCGCTCCGATCGGCGCGCTCGGTGCGATGGCCTTTACCATCGGCAAATATGGGGTAGGCGCGCTCGCGAACCTCGCGGAACTGGTCGCGACCTTTTACCTCACCTCGCTCTTGTTCGTGCTGGTCGTGCTTGGTCTGGTGGCGAGGCTTGTCGGCTTCAACATCCTGCACCTTATCCGCTACCTGAAGGCGGAATTGCTGCTCGTGCTTGGCACCTCTTCGTCCGAAGCCGCGCTGCCCAGCCTTATCGAGAAGATGGAGCGGGCAGGCTGCCGCAAGTCGGTGGTCGGCTTGGTTGTTCCTACCGGATACAGCTTCAACCTTGACGGCACGAACATCTATATGACGCTGGCGGCCCTCTTCATAGCGCAGGCGACCAATGTCGATCTGAGCATAGGTGACCAGATCCTGCTGCTGCTGGTCGCCATGCTGTCCAGCAAGGGCGCGGCGGGGGTCACTGGCGCGGGTTTCATCACGCTCGCCGCCACGCTGTCGATCGTCCCATCCGTGCCGGTCGCGGGCATGACCTTGATCCTGGGCGTGGACCGGTTCATGAGCGAGTGCCGTAGCCTCACCAATTTCATCGGCAATGCGGTCGCCACGGTGGTCGTGTCAGCGTGGGAGAGGGGCCTCGATCGGGAGCGATTCGCGGCAGCCATGGCAGGAGAAGCGCTGCCCCCGACCCCCGACATGGAAGAGGTCGTCCCCGGCTAAGGGGCTTTCAGTTCAGCCCGCTCATGCTGGTGCTGCCGAAAATCCGGTCGATCTCCATCACCAGGTCGCGCAGGTGGAACGGCTTCGATAGCACCTTGGCCTGCGGCACCGCTTTTCCGGCCTTCAGAGTCACGGCGGCAAAGCCGGTGATGAACATGATTCGCATGTCCGGTGCGACCGTGGCCGCATGCTGGGCAAGCTCGATTCCGTCCATTTCAGGCATGACTATGTCGGTCAGCAACAGGTCGAACTGATCCGCCTCGATATGGGGCACCGCCTGCGCGCCGGTCTCGACGGCCACCACCTCATATCCCGACCGCTCAAGCGCGCGGGCGAGGTAGGTGCGCATGCTGTCATCATCCTCGGCCAGCAAAATTCGAACCATGGCTTTGAGTCAGTCTCGTCTCTGGCCGGTCGCGGCCGATCTTGTGCGGCACCCCTCGCGGGTGGCGCTGCCGGGCATTATATGCGACAACATCGGAATATATCCAGCCGAGTAACCATTTTTAGACGCGCCCGGTGGAAGGAGATGATTTGAGCTATTCCGCACCGCGCGCTCCGGCCGAATCCACGACATCACACGACCTGTACGGCCCGGAACGGCCGATCGCTCCGATCGTCATTTCGGTGCCCCATGCCGGGCGCGATTATGACCCGTCGCTGCTGGAAGGGGCCAGAGTCGCACCGGACGTGCTGCGGCGGCTGGAGGATCGCTGGGCGGACCTGCTCGCTCATCCCCTCATCGAACGCGGCTATCCTGTGCTGGTCGCGCGCGCGCCTCGCGCGATGATCGACCTGAACCGCCATGAGCGGGAGATCGACCCGGCAATGGTAACGGGGCTGCCCCGCGACCTGCCGCTCCAGGGCAGCGCCAAGTTGCGCGGCGGCCTGGGGCTCATTCCCCGACGTCTGCCCGGCGCTTATGAATTATGGCAACGGCCCGTTGGCTGGGACGAAGTGCGCCGCCGGATCGACCTCATTCATCGCCCCTATCATGCGAGCCTGAGCCGGATGATGCGGGTGGCGAGGGAGGCGCATGGCCATGCCGTGTTGATAGACTTGCACTCCATGCCGCCGCTTCCGCCTGCAGCGGCGGGCCAGGCCGCCCCACAAGTCGTGCTGGGCGACCGCTTCGGCCGGGCCACATCGACGCGCCTGATGACGCTGGCGGCGGATGTGCTGACCGGCCATGGGCTGACGGTGGCGCAGAACCACCCCTATGCGGGCGACCATATGATCGAACGGCATGGGAACCCCGCGCATGACCTCTATGCCCTGCAGGTGGAGGTGGACCGCAGCCTCTATCTCGACGCGGCGCTGGACCGGCCGGGTCCGGGGCTGCCCCGGCTGCAGGCGATCATCAGTTCTTTGATCGACGCGCTCGCGGCGGAAAGTCCGCGGGCTGCCTACCCGCTCGCCGCCGAATAGACGCACGTATGTAAAAAGGCCGGAGCGGTTGCCCCGGCCTTTATGTAGCTCAAGGCTGCGTCAGCCCGTTATTCCAGATGCTGGTCCGGCAGGGCGTGCGTCGGGCGCGAACCCCACAGCGCATAGAACAGGATGTAGAGTTCGCAGACCGCCGTCAGCAGGAAGGAATTCTGCAAACCGTAATTGTCGGCCAGCCAGCCCTGCACCACCACCAGCGATCCACCGGCGATCGCCATGATCAGCAGGCCCGATCCCTCCTCGGTCAGCGGACCCAGGCCACGGATGCCAAGCGTAAAGATCGTGGGGAACATGATCGAATGGCACAGGCCGATCAGGATCAGCGCCCACATCGCAACCGGGCCATCGGCCAGGATCGCGATGGTGATCATGATGAAGGCGGCCGTCGCGAATGCGGCCAGCACCTTGCCTGCGTCCACCTTCTGCATGATCGCCGATCCGACAAAGCGGCCGATCATCATGCCGCCCCAGAGGAAGGTCAGATAGCGACCTGCCTGCTCATGGGTCAGGTTCGCGATATCGGGCTGACTGACGAAGTTTACGAAGAGATTGGCGACGCCGATTTCCGCCAGAACATAGACGAAGATCGCCGGGATGCCGAACACCAGGTTGCGGTGCGACCACAGCGAATGCTTCTTGCGCTCTTCCTTCGCCAGCCTTGCCGTCGATGCGCCCATGGCGGGCAGCGGGAAGCGGGCGATGATGATCGCCAGCACCACCAGCACCAGCGCGACAAGGCCATAGGGCAGGATGACCGACTGCGCGTCGGCGATCCGCTCTGCCTCGGTCAGCACTGTTCCGGCAGTCGCCGTGCCGCCCTTCGACCGGCCCAGGATCAGATAGGCGCCGAACAGCGGGGCCAGCATCGTGCCTGCCGAGTTCATCGCCTGCACCAGGTTCAGGCGGGACGACGCCGTCTCCGGCTTGCCGACCACGGCGACATAGGGATTGGCCGCGACCTGCAGCAGGGTGATGCCGCTCGCGATGACAAACAGCATGGCAAGGGTTACGCCATAGGAAGGCAGGCTCGCCGCCAGCATCATGCCCAGCGATCCCGCCGCCATGATTAGCAGCCCGATCACCAGCGACTTTTGATAGCCCACCCGCTCGATCAGCTTGGCCGATGGGATCGACGCCACGAAATAGGCAATGAACCAAACGGACTCGATAAGCGTCGTCTGGGTATAGTTCAGGTCGAATACGCTACGCAGATGGGGCAGCAGCGTGTTGTTGATGACCGTGATGAAGCCCCACATGAAGAAGAGGCTGGCCAGCAAAGTCAGCGCCGGGCCATATCGGGTGGCAGGGTGATGCTCGGCCGTCAGAGTGGCTGATGATGAGGGAGGTGCTGGCATTCATCTTCTCCAACAGGCGCTAACAGGCTTGTGCTGTTTGAATTTGTCCGAGTATATAGCTCATGGTCGGGCGTCAATATATCTCGGCGGCAGGGGGGGATTGCATGCAGAGGGCCTGGGTCAGCCATGCTTTTCGAACATATTCGTCCTATTATCTCGCGCTCGTGATGGCAAGCACATCAGCACTGGCCGCTGAAGCGACCCGCACGCCCGCAGGTCAGCTTTCCGATGGCACGCCGGTCGAAGCGATCACCCTTTCCAACGGGCATGGTGTTTCCGCCAGGATACTCACCTATGGCGCAACCCTGCAATCGCTGAGTGGCCCCGACCGCGACGGCAAGCAGGCGGACGTGCTGCTGGGCTATGACGATCTGGCCGGCTATTTGGCGCGTCCGGATTATTTCGGCGTCACCGTCGGCCGCTACGCCAACCGGATCGCGGGCGGCAAGTTCACGCTTGATGGCCAGAGCTACCAACTACCTCTCAACGATAAGGGCAACACGCTGCACGGCGGCGGGAAGGGGTTTGACAAGCAGGTCTGGAAGGTCGTCTCCCTGAGCAGCGGCCCCCGGACCGAGCTGGTTCTTTCTTACAGCAGCCCCGACGGAGAGGCGGGCTATCCTGGTCGGCTCGACACCCGGATCAGCTATGCGCTGGATGAAAGCGGCGCACTGACCATCAGTTTCGAGGCGGAGGCGAGCAAGCCCACCATCGTCAATCTGACCAACCACGCCGTCTTCAACCTGGCGGGGGAGGGGGCGCCGGGTGGCGCGCTTGGCCATTTGCTGATGATTCCGGCAAAGGCTTATACGCCCGTTGACGCCGGGCTCATCCCCACGGGCGAGATCAGGCCGGTCGCAGGAAGTCCTTTCGACTTTCGCACGCCCCGCCGCGTGGACGATGCCGTCCGTGACGGCGCCGACCCGCAGATCAGGGCGGGACGCGGCTATGATCATAATTGGGTGCTGGACAAGGGAACGACCCAAACCCCCGAACTGGCCGCCCGGCTGGAGGATCCCGTATCAGGCCGTGTCCTTGACGTGCTCAGTACCGAACCGGGGCTGCAATTCTATTCCGGCAACTTCCTGGACGGCACTTTCCTGGGCAAGAATGGCCACCTCTATCGCATGGGGGACGGCTTCGCGCTTGAGCCGCAGAAATTCCCCGACTCGCCAAATCATCCAGACTTCCCCTCCACGCGGATCGGTCCGGGCAAGCCCTACCGCCATGTGATGATCTACCGCCTGTCGGTGAGGCGCTGATCCGATGGCGCAGTGGCAATTGATCAAGCGCGAAATCCGCGACACGTTGGGCGAAGGCACCCTATGGTCTGCGCGAGACAACGCGGTCTATTGGACCGATATACTCGCGCCCGCGCTCAATCGCCTGTCGCTTACCGACGGCAACATTTCCCGTTGGGCGATGCCTGAGCCCATCGGCTGGGTTGCCGAGCGGCAGGGGGGCGGCTTCGTCGCCGGATTGCAGAGCGGTTTTGCCCGCCTCGCGCTCGATCCGCTGACGATCGAGCCGATCGGCGATCCAGAGCCGCACTTGCCCGGCAATCGGATGAATGACGGCAAGGCGGATGCCGAAGGGCGCATCTGGTGCGGCACGATGGACATGGCTGAGGAAGCGGATGCAGGCGCCCTCTACCGGCTTGATCCGGACGGGCGCTGGCTCCAGATGGACGGCGGCTATCGCGTGCCCAACGGTCCGGCCTTCTCGCCTTGCGGCCGCTGGCTCTATCATTCGGATACGGCGCGGCGCACCGTCTATCGCTTCGTCCGCGCGGAAGGCGGCGGCCTTGCCGACCGACAAGTCTTCATCCGCTTCGATGAAGAGGATGGCTATCCCGACGGCATGACCGCCGATGCTGAAGGTCATCTGTGGATTGCGCACTGGGGCGGTGCGCGCATCAGCCGTTTCACGCCCGAAGGAAAGCTGGACCGCGCCATTCCCTTGCCTGCGCGTCAGGTCACGAACATCTGCTTCGCCGGAGCAGCTCTTGACCGCATGTTCGTCAGTTCGGCGGCCGTGGACCTGCCCGAAAGCGACTATGATGGGGCGCTGTTTGAGGTCGAGGCGGGCGTGAAGGGCATGCCCACGCCGCTCTTCGCAGGCTAGGAGGCGGGCGGAGCGGAACTGTCGCGCTGCACCAGCTCGAAGCGAAAGGCGGGCGTTTCCGCTGGGCCGTTGATCAGCGCATCGATCACTGCGGCCCCCATCTCGGCAAGCGGCTGGCGGACGGTGGTGAGGGGCGGCCAGGCGGTAAGGCTGGCCGGCGTATCGTCGAACCCGACCACCGACAATTCCTGCGGTACATGCAGCCCGCGCCGTCGCGCCAGTGTCAGCAGGCCAAGCGCCATATCGTCATTGGTCGCGAAGATCGCGGTCGGCGGCTCGGCCAGGCTCAGCAATTGCTCGCCCGCCGCTATGCCGGACGCATAATCGAACCCGCCCTCGACGAACAGGCTCTCCTCGCAAGGCAGGCCCGCCGCCGCGAGTCCGTCCCGAAAACCATCGACACGGCATGCCGCAGCGCCATGGCTGGGCGGCGGTGTGATAACGCCGATACGCCGATGACCGAGCGCGATCAGATGATCGGCCACCATCCGGCCGGCGGCGCGTTCGGGCGTAGGGATGTTGAGGCTCTGGGCGCTCACCGATCCGGCGATCAGGGCGCAGGGTAGTTTCCGATCCGCCAGCCACTGCAACACCCCCGGATCGTCCGACAGGGGCGGGGCCAGGAACACGCCGTCCGGACGGAGCGCGGCCACAAGGCCCTCCAGAATTCCAAATCGCGCCTCTCCCTCCAGCGGGATCAGTTCGACCACCAGATGATAGCCCAGCTCCCGGCACCGGGTCGCTGCGCCCGCCTGGATGCCGCTGATATAGCTCGCGACCGGGTTGTTGTAGAGGAAGGCGATCATGAAAGACCGGCCGCCCGCCAACCGCCGCGCGGATTGGTTGGGACGATAGTCGAGTTGGCTGATCGCCGCCGTCACCCGCTCCCGCAGTTCCGCACTGACGCTCGGGACGTTGTTCACCACCCGCGAAACGGTCTTGATCGACACGCGGGCGAGCGCCGCTACGTCATGAATGCTTGGCATGAACGTCCTGCCGCGCTGTGTGTGGCTGCGCGTGAACTTCGCATACATGGTAGGCGAGAGGCTTTCATGCACTCGCCTTGGCATGAAAAAGCGGCCGAAAACAAGCATTCGCCGCTGCCGTGAACTGAAAACTGCAATCAATCATTCTGCGTCAAAAAAGAGCTTGATTGATCAGCTCAAATCTTTAAAAGCCAGAGACAGCGTTGTCATTCACTGAATGGCAATGACGTCATCCCGGACGGTTGCGGACTGACTGCACAAGGACGCCGCCGTCCGGGATGCGCTTTTTTACCGCGCTTCCCCATCTTTCCAGCCATGCGCGCCGATCAACGGCACGAAGCGCACCGCCTCCAGCGCCTGCGTCTCGAACGCATCTTCGCCAGTACGAGTCATGCGGATGAGCTGCTGCTCGCCCGCTTCGCCGACTGGAATCACCAGCCGCCCGCCGACCCTCAGTTGCGCCCGCAGCGGCGGCGGGACGGCCGGGCCTCCTGCCGCAACCAATATGGCATCGAAAGGCGCTTGCTCCGGCCATCCTTCCGTACCGTCCCCGGTGCGGATCGACACATTGTCATAGCCCAGCCGTTCCATCCGGACGCGCGCCAGTGCGGCCAGCTCGCCAAGCCGGTCGATCGCAAAGACATGCGAGGCGAGGCGGCTCATAATCGCGGCGGCATAGCCGGACCCGACGCCGATCTCCAGCACCCGGTCGTTCGGGCCGATCGCCGCCGCCTCGATCATCCGGGCGACGATATAGGGCTGCGATATCGTCTGGCCTCCCTCGACGGGCAGCGGCCTGTCTTCATAGGCCAGGTCGCGCAGCTCCTCGGGAACGAAATTCTCGCGCGGCACTTCGCCCATGGCCGCCAGCAACCGCGGCCCGCCAACGCCGCGGCGGGCGATTTGCCGCTCCACCATCCTCTGGCGCAGGCGCTCCATGTCCGCCATGCCGCCTCCGGTCATGTGATCGGAACGGCCCGAATCGGCCGCACCGTCCGCCGCCACCATAGCCCTTTGCCGCGCTTTGCGCCCTGACCTTCATCAATGGCTTTTTGGTTGCAAAGGGTTGCCGGGCCGTTCACCATCTTCCTCCAATGGAACGGTTGGCTGTTCAAAAACAAAGCGTTATGGTGAGGGGAACAGCTTTTTCCCGAGGTCGCCCGTATTGGACATGATGCTGCCGACCCATGAGGCGTCCTTGCGATGGACGCCGCTATTCGCAGCCGCCGAGCGGCTGGCCAACGCCCGATCGCTCGACGATGTCGTGGAGGTCGTGCGGACGGCTGCGCGCAGCATCGCGGGCGCGCAGGGTATCACCGTCGTGTTTGGAGAAGGCGACGAGTGCGTCTATGTCGCCGAAGACGCGATCGAACCCCTTTGGGCGGGCCAGCGTTTTCCCCGCTCGTCCTGCGTATCGGGCTGGGTGATGATCCATGGCGAGCCGGCCATCATCCCGGACATCTCCGCTGATCCGCGCGTGCCCTATCATCTCTACAAGGCCACCTTCGTCCGCAGCATGGTGATGATGCCGGTCGATACCGGGTCACAGCCGATGGCCATCGGGGCCTATTGGGCAGAGGCGGATGCGCCTGATCAGCTATCCATCGAAATGTTGGGCCAGCTGGCTCGCCTGGTCGGTGCCGCCGTCCGCAACGTGTCGCTGCAAACCTCGTTCGAGATCGTCAACCGCATGGGCGCGGAGGTGGCGGCGGAACAGAATCTCGACATCATCGTGCAGACCATAACCGATGCCGCCGTTGAACTGACCGGCGCGGAATTTGGCGCCTTTTTCTACAATCTGGTCGATCAGAATGGTGAGAGCTACATGCTCTACAGCCTTTCCGGCGTCTCGCGCGAGGCGTTCGCCAACTTCCCGATGCCGCGCAACACCGCCATCTTCGCCCCGACCTTCTCGGGGGAGGGGATCGTGCGATCGGACGATATCCGGCAGGATCCTCGCTACGGCCGCAACGCTCCGCACAAGGGCATGCCGCCGGGCCATCTGCCCGTCGCCAGCTATCTTGCCGTGCCGGTCGTATCCCATAGCGGCGAAGTGCATGGCGGCCTTTTCTTCGGTCATCATCTGCCGCGCCGCTTCACCGCCGAACATGAAAAGATCATGGCGGGCGTGGCAGGGCATGCTTCCATCGCCATCGACAATGCGCGCCTTCACCACAAGGCGCAGCGCGAAATCGCGGCCCGCACCGTGGCGGAAGGGGAGTTGCGCCAGCTCAACGCTACGCTGGAACAGCGCATCGAGCAGCGCACGGAGCAGATCCGCGCCGCCTTCCGCGAGCTGGAACAGAGCGAGCGGCGCTTCGGGCTGCTGGTTCAGGGCGTTACCGACTATGCGATGTGCATGCTCGATGCGAACGGCACGATCACCAATTGGAATGCCGGGGCGGAGCGGATCAAGGGCTATTCCGCGCATGAGATTGTCGGTCGGCATTTCTCCTGCTTCTACACCGAACCGGACCGGGAAGCTGGCATGCCCGCTCGCACGCTGGAGGTCGCCACCAGCACTGGCCGGTTCGAATCGGAAGGGTGGCGTGTGCGCAAGGACGGCACGCAATTCTGGGCCAACATCATCGTGGATGCCATCCATGATGGTCAGGGCCGGTTGATCGGCTTCGCCAAGGTGACCCGAGATCTCACCGAAAAGCGCGCGGTCGAGGAACAGCTGCGGCAGGCGCAGAAGATGGAGGCGGTGGGCCAGCTGACGGGCGGGATCGCCCACGACTTCAACAATCTGCTGACTGTCATCAACGGCAATATCGAACTGGCCGAGCGCGGCCTTTCCAATGGCGGCGATCCGGACAAGGCGATGCGCGCGATCGCCAATGCACGGCAGGGGGCGGAACGTGCGGCCGCGCTGACGCAGCGCCTTCTCGCCTTTTCGCGCCGCCAGCCGCTCTCGCCCAAGCCGCTGCATCTCGACCGCGTGGTCATGGGTCTGTCCGATCTGTTGAAGCGCGCCTTGGGCGAATTGATTCAGCTCAAGACGATCAGTGGACCGCATCTCTGGCCTGTTGAAGCCGACCCCAACCAGATCGAAAGCGCTCTGCTCAACCTCGCGGTAAATGCGCGGGATGCCATGCCGGACGGCGGGACGTTGACGATCGAGACCGGCAATGCCCATCTCGACAGTGGCTATGCTGCTGCCTGCGGCGATGTGGCGCCCGGCAACTATGTCATGGTCGCGGTCAGCGATACCGGCACCGGCATGGCCCCACCCATCCTAACCCGCATCTTCGAACCCTTTTTCACCACGAAGGAAATCGGGCGTGGTACGGGGCTCGGCCTCAGCCAGGTCTATGGCTTCGTCAAGCAATCGGGCGGCCATGTGGAGGTGCTGTCCGAACAGGGGCAGGGCACCACCGTCAAAATCTACCTGCCGCGCTTCACCGGCGACGCGGAGCGGGTGCAGGAGGATAGGGGAACGGTCCACAAGCTGTCGGCCTCAGGAGAGACGATCTTGGTGGTCGAGGATGATGACGCCGTTCGGGCCTATTCAGTCGAGATATTGCGGGACCTGGGCTATCAGGCGCTGGAGGCGGCGGACGGCCATGCCGCGCTGCGCCTGATTGAGGCGAATGGCCAGCCCATCGACCTGCTCTTCACCGACGTCGTGATGCCCGGAATGTCGGGCAAGGAACTGAGCGAACGCGCCCGTGCGCTGCAGCCGCAGCTCAAGATCCTCTACACCAGCGGCTATACTCGCGATGGCTTCCTGCGTGACGGAAGGCTCGACCCCGGAATCGCGCTGCTTCCCAAGCCTTTCACCTCGCAAGACCTGGCCGGCCGTCTGCGTGACATCCTGGACCACGACTGAGCCTGACTTCTTCATCCTGAACTCGTTGGGCCGCGTCAGCCCTCAGGCGTACAGTCTCAAGGTTCGTTGAGCGCGATATCCATGTCCGCCAGCGCCAGCCGCAACAATTCGGCCATGGCGGAGCGCGCCGCCGCCGTGTTGCGAGCGGCAATCGCCTCGAACACCGCGCGATGATCGGGCAACGGATTGCGCGGCGCCGATGTCTTCCGCTGTTTGAAGGTAGTCGTCCAGCTCACCGCCGCGCCCACGGAGCTTGCCAGGGCGGCCAGCGCGTCATTCTGCGTCGCGGCTAGTATCGCGTGGTGGAATTGCTGATCCGCCGCGCGTCCTGCTTCGGTGGCCAATCCATGCTGGCCCATGGCGGCGAGCGCTTGCTCCATTGTCGCCAGCTGGGCGTCGGTTCGTCGCCGCGCCGCCAGTTCCGCGGCCGCAGGTTCGATCAGCCCGCGCAGTTCGAACAGGTCGCGCACGAAGGCGGGATCGGGCTCGCCCGCGAACATCCAGGCCAGCATCTCTGGGTCCAGCACGTTCCAGCGGCTGCGCGGCAGCACACGGGTGCCTGCCTTCGGGCGGCTTTCCAGCATACCCTTGGCGATCAGGATGCGCACGGCCTCGCGGTAGGCGGTGCGGGACACGCCCAGTCGCTCGGCCGCCTCGATCTCGCCTTCGAACAGATCGCCGGGTTTATGGACTCCAGCGACGATCGCGGTGCCCAGTTGGCGGGCAATCGCCTGGTGGATGCGAAGCCCGCCTTCCTCATGGCCGAACAAGCGTTCAGCCGAATGCTTGCCTTCGCTACCCAACGCATGCTCCTCAGCTAGTCATCGACCGCAGCCGTACGGCAATGCCGCCCGCAAGGAAAGTCGTCCATCTCCCGCCGCAGCGCGCTTCTCCAGGCGCCATCCGCCACGATCAATGATTGTCGCGCGGCAGTCCCTTGGTCTGGGCGATGCGCTGATATTTCTCCGCGCCTTCCAAGATCGCACCACTGTCCAACTGCCCCACCAGCGCCCTCTGGATTTCCTGCCAGGGCGTCTGCGAAGCCGGATAGGGATAGCCGCCCTGCGCCACCAGCGCCGCCCGTCGCGCCTCCAGTTCCTCGTTCGGAATAAGGACATTCACCGTGCCTGCGTTCAGGTCCATGCGCACTCGGTCGCCCGTCTTCAGAAGCGCAAGCCCGCCCATCGCCGCCGCCTCGGGCGAGGCGTTCAGGATCGACGGACTGCCGCTGGTGCCCGATTGCCGCCCGTCGCCGATGCAGGGCAGGGCACTCACGCCCTCGGTGATTAGATAGGCGGGCGGCCGCATGTTCACGACCTCAGCCGCGCCCGGATAGCCGATCGGCCCAGCGCCGCGCATGAACATCAGCGTGTCGGGCGTGATGCCGAGCGCCGGATTGTCGATCCGCGCATGATAGTCCTCCGGCCCGTCGAACACGATTGCAGGCCCTTCGAACGCATTGGGATCGTTCGGGTTGGACAGATAGCGCTGGCGGAACTCATCGCTGATGACGCTGGTCTTCATGATCGCTGCGTCGAACAGATTGCCGGACAGGACAAGGAACCCGGCCTCCGCCTTCAGCGGCTGCCCGAAGGGGCGGATGACTTTCTCATCCTCGATTTCCACATTTCGGCAATTCTCGCCCATGGTCCGGCCGTTGACGGTCATCGCGCCTTCGCGGATCAGAGCTTGGCTGATCAGTTGCCCAACCACCGCAGGCACGCCGCCCGCATGATAATAATCCTCGCCCAGATATTCGCCCGCAGGCTGCAGGTTCACCAGCAGCGGCACCTTATGCCCCACCGTCTCCCAATCCTTGAGCGGAAGTTCGACGCCGGCATGCCGCGCGATCGCCGCCAGGTGGATCGGCGCGTTGGTCGAACCCCCAATCGCCGAGTTGACCACGATCGCGTTGTGAAAGGCATCCAGCGTCAGGATGTCGGACGGCTTAAGGTCTTCCGCCACCATCTCCACGATCCGCTTGCCGGTGCGATAGGCAGCCTCCTGCCGATCGCGATAGGGCGCGGGGATCGCCGCCGATCCGGGCAGCATCATGCCCAGCGCCTCGGCGAGGCTGTTCATCGTCGTTGCCGTGCCCATCGTGTTGCAATAGCCAGTCGAGGGTGCGGACGACGCCACCAGCTTGATAAAGCCCTCATCATCGATCTTGCCCGCGGCGAGCAACTGCCGCGCATGCCACACGATCGTGCCCGATCCGGTCCGCTCGCCCTTGTGCCAGCCGTTCAGCATCGGCCCGACCGACAGCGCGATCGCGGGGATATTGACCGTCGCCGCCGCCATCAGCAGCGCGGGCGTCGTCTTGTCGCATCCGGTGGTCAGCACCACGCCGTCGATCGGATAGCCGTAAAGCGCCTCCACCAGCCCCAGATAGGCGAGGTTGCGGTCAAGCCCGGCGGTCGGCCGCTTGCCGGTTTCCTGAATCGGGTGGACCGGAAATTCGAGGGCTATGCCGCCCATTTCGCGAATGCCCTCCCGTATCCGCTCCGCCAGCACCAGATGGTGGCGGTTGCAGGGCGAAAGGTCGCTGCCGGTCTGGGCGATGCCGATGATCGGCCGGCCGCTGCGCAGTTCCTCCAGCGTCAGGCCGAAATTCAGGTAGCGCTCCAGGTAGAGCGCGGTCATGTCGATATTATCGGGGTTGTCGAACCAGGCGCGGCTGCGCAATTTCCGGTCGGTTGGGCACGATGCGGCCATGAAAGCATCCTGAGAAACATAGGGCGGCGCGACAGATTGACGCCTTCGCCTGATCCATATACTCATACAAATACAGTGACAAGGATGGATTGCAGTTGCTCGTGAATGCCCTCTCTCAGCATCGCGCAGGCGCCCCGGCATGAGCGGCTATGAGGTCGTCGGCGACTGGGGCACAAGCCATCTGCGCCTGTTCCGCATCGAACAGGGGCGACCCGTTGCGCGCCTGTCAGGCCCCGGCATCGCCGCGGCTGGCGCGCGGGCGGAAGCGGCCTTTGCAGAAACCATCGCGCCTTGGCTGAAAGATGGCATGCCGGGCCAAATCCGGCTCTGCGGGATGGCCGGTGCGCGGGACGGCTGGGTGGAGGCGCCCTATGTCGATTGCCCCGCCACCGCGCGTGACTGGCGCTCCGCCGCTGCCCGTTTCGACTGGCGGGGCGTGCCCGTCTCCATCCTCGCCGGGCTCGCCTGCACGGACGGCGACGGCGTGGCGGACGTCATGCGGGGCGAGGAAACCCAGCTGTTCGGTGCGATCAAACAGCATCCCGAACTGGCTAAGGGACGGCAACTGATCGTCCTGCCCGGTACACACAATAAGTGGACGCAGGTCGAAGACGGCCGCATCATTGCCTTCCGCACGGTCCCTACGGGGGAGCTGTATGCGCTGCTCCGCGATCATTCGACCCTCGGACCCAAGGCGGACACGCGCGATCCTTCGCTCGAGAGCGAAGGCTTCGCCGAAGGGCTTGGCCGGGCAGGGGAGGGCTGTCTGCTCACCAGCCTCTTTGCCGCCCGCGCCATGCGCCTGCGCGCCGGACGCTCCCCCGATTGGGCGGCGGGTTATCTGTCGGGCCTGCTCATAGGTTGCGAGATTGCTGAGATTCTTGCGATGCTGGGGACAGCCGGCAATATCATATTGATCGGGGATCAGCGCCTCTGCGCCCGCTACGCGCAGGCCCTGGAAGTGCGCGGTCTTTCCAGCGACCTGCTCGACGGTGACGATTGCGTGCTCGCGGGCCTCACCCTTCCGGAGAATGACGCATGACACTCGACGCCCTGCTCGCCGACGGCGCGCCTCCGATCGCCGCCATCCTGCGCGGCCTTCGCCCCCATGAAGCCCCGGCGGTCGGTGCGGCCCTCATCGATGCGGGCATCCGCATTTTGGAAGTGCCGCTGAATTCACCCGACCCGCTGGAGAGCATTGCCACGCTTGCGCAGGCGTTCGGCGATCGCGCGCTGATCGGCGGCGGCACCGTGCTGACGGTCGATGCGGTGGAGGATCTGCACCGCAGCGGCGGCCGGATCATGGTAACGCCCAATACCGACGCTGCCGTCATCGCGCGCGGCGCGGAATTGGGCCTTGAACTGCTGCCCGGCTTCATGACCCCCAGCGAAGCGCTCGTGGCCGTGCAGGCTGGCGCCCGCCGCCTGAAGCTCTTCCCCGCGGCGCAACTCGGCCCGGCCTATATCAAGGCGGTGAAGGAAGTTCTGCCGCGCCATGTCGGCCTCTGGGCCGTAGGCGGCGCAGGCGCGGACACGATCGGCCAGTGGCTCGCGGCCGGGTGCGAAGGCATCGGCGTCGGCGGCGCGCTCTACCGCCCCGGCGACAGCGCCGACCTGGTGGGCGAGCGCGCTGCAGCCCTGGTCGCCGCCTGGCGCGCAATCTGACGCTCCAGCCTTTCGCTCAATTCCCCCGGCCTCGCCCTCTATCCCGTTCGTCTCGAGCGAAGTCGAGAAACGAGAGCGCGCGCCAGTCGCGTCTATAAGGTCGCAAGCTGAGTCAGCCCTTACCCGGCCTGCCGTGCGTCCTGCCGGTCCAGCATCTCCCGCACCTTCGCGGCCAGATCCGCATAGGTGAACGGCTTGGTCAATAACTCGACGCCCGGGTCCAGCCGCCCATGATGGAAGATCGCGTTGCGCGCATAGCCGGTTGCGAACAATATCTTCAGGTCAGGCTTTCGGGCCGCTGCTTCCCGCGCGACATCCGCGCCGGTCATCCCGCCGGGCAGCACCACATCGGTGAACAGCAGGTCGACCGGCGGCGCGGCGCTGTCCAGCGCGTCCAGAGCGGCCGGGCCGCTGCTCGCCTCGATCACGCGATAGCCCAGTTCGCTCAGCACTTCGACGGTATAGGCCCGCACTTTGTCGTCATCCTCGCACACCAGCACCGTTTCATGGCCGCCGTTATGCGTGCGGGGAGTCTCCTCCAACCGGTCATTTGCTGGCACCGGACCATGATGACGCGGCAGGTAGATCTTGACGCTGGTTCCCTGTCCGACTTCCGAATATACGCGGAAATGGCCGCCGGACTGTTTGATGAAGCCATAGACCATCGACAGCCCCAGGCCCGTGCCGCGCCCCACCTCCTTGGTGGTGAAAAAGGGCTCGATCGCATGGCTCAGCGTGTCGGGGTCCATCCCCTGACCGGTATCGGACAGGCAGATCAGCACATATTGGCCCGGCAGGACGTCTTCTTCCTGCGCGGCATAATGGTCATCGATATGCGTATTTGCGACCTCGATCGTCAGCTTGCCGCCGCGGGGCATCGCGTCGCGAGCGTTGACCGCCAGGCTGAGCAGCGCATTCTCCATCTGATTGATATCGATTTCCACCGGCCAGGCGCGGGCGGTCTGGATCGTCTCCACCTCGATCGTTTCGCCCAGCGTGCGGCTCAGCAGGTCCGACATGTTGCTGACCAGCCGATTGGGATCGACGCGCACCGGTGCCAGCGGCTGGCGGCGGGAAAAGGCCAGCAAGCGCTGCGTCAACATCGTCGCCCGCTGGGCCCCCGCCATGGCGTTGTCCGCCGCCCGCCGCAACCTATCCTCTTCCTTCAGCCCGCGTTGCAGCAGTTCCAGATTGCCGGTCACGATCTGCAGCAGATTGTTGAAGTCATGCGCGACGCCGCCGGTCAGTTGTCCCAGCGTCTCCATCTTCTGCGCCTGCCGTAAGGCTGCCTCAGCGTCCGCCAGCGCCCTCGCATGGGCGCGCTGCTCGGTGACATCACGGGCCACGCAATAGATCAGGCCATTGTCCGGCACCGCCGTCCAGCTGAAGTTGCGATAGCTGCCGTC